>Ga0334894_1000174_pt1 | contig 93783 bp, 84 predicted proteins | sample GraSluR3_MG_6_FD_207225 | JGI IMG/M metagenome (GOLD analysis project Ga0334894, IMG submission 207225) | Sludge microbial communities from methane-producing bioreactor in Wageningen University, Netherlands - Granular Sludge_12_05 R3 | ecosystem: Engineered > Bioreactor > Anaerobic >...
CAGTTGTCGGGGATGGCTACGTGCTACCCCATACGCTTTTGACAATACTTGAGGAAACACAGAGACCACAGAGTCTGTTTTGCGCCTTTGCCTTGCGGCAAATGCTTAAAATGGGTGGGGAGTGGGCAATGGCGTATAGCTAACAATCCTTTGTGACCATGCCAGCCTGTCCTTTTTGTGGTAGGTTAGCGTGAGATTCTTTGAATGTAGAATGTAAAATGTAAAATGAAAAATGATGAAGTTGGGTAGGGAGTGGGCATTTGTTATCGTGTTTCGCCCATTCGTTTTCCAACCACTTCGAAAATCGAAGATCGAAATTCAGTGTTCATTATTTCTTTGAATGTTGAATATCCTCGTCTGCCTAGATGTTATGTCGGTCAGGGAATGTTGAATATCGAATGTTGAATGTAGAATGATGAAGTTGGAGTGGGGCGTGGGCGATGGCTAGTAGTTACCCCCCCTTTGCGCCTTTGCGTGAGATTGTTTGTCAATTGTCTTTTCCCAGTTCCAAGCCGAGAGTAGGGCTTCTTCGAGCGATAGTTGTGCCTTCCAGCCAAGTTCTTTTTCGGCATAGGAGGTGTCGGCCCAAACCTTTTCGATATCGCCGGGGCGGCGATCGGTTAGGGTGTAGTTTATTTTTACACCGGTGGCTCGTTCAAACGATTTTATAATCTCGAGTACGGTTACGCCATTACCAGCACCAACATTATAAATCTCGAATGGTGTTTTATTGCCCTTTTCAATTAACCTTTTTAAGGCAATTACGTGCGCCTTGGCCAGATCGACTACATGGAAGTAGTCGCGGATAGCCGTACCATCTGGGCTGTTGTAGTCGGAACCAAAAACCTTAAGCTCGGGCCATATGCCCTTGGCAGTTTGAGTAATGAATGGCACTAAATTGTCGGGTTTTCCCATGGGGAACTCGCCAATATGGGCGCTGGGATGTGCACCTATGGGATTAAAGTAGCGAAGTGCAATTCCAGAGATTTTATTTGTTGATTGGATGGTATCCGCAAGAATATCCTCAGCAATTTTTTTGGTGTTACCGTAGGGCGAGAGGGCTTTTTTTATGGGTGATGATTCGGTAACGGGCAGTACATCGGGCTGACCGTAAACGGTGCATGAGCTGGAGAAGACAAGGTGACCGCCTCTGTTTTTTAATATTTCTAAAAGGTTTATTAGCGAGTAAATATTGTTCTTGTAGTACTCAAGGGGTTTTTCAACGCTCTCGCCAACGGCCTTAAGGGCTGCGAAATGGATTACTGCTTGAATGTCGGGATGCTCTGTAAACACCTGCTGCATATCTTGCGGGGAGGCACAGTCGGCTTTTATAAATGCGGGACGTACCCCGGTTATCTTTTCAACTCCATCAATTGAGTCGGCGTAGGAGTTGGAGAGATTGTCGACAATGACTACTTCAAACCCTGCCTCGATAAGTTCCACGGCTGTGTGCGAGCCGATATATCCGGTACCACCGGTTACAAGTACTTTTTGCATTGATAATTATTTTGCATTGTAACGTCATTACGAGTCTCGTAGTTTGAGACGAAGTAATCTGTTTATAGAGCGTTTAAAATCAAAGATCGCCTCTCCCAACAAAAAACATCAAGATCGCGATGAGGACTTAAATTGCCCTAGGCTACCGTTAGATAAGCTGCGTTGAACCTGCTTGCAGACAGGCAAGCTCGCAGAATCCGTTCAGTTGCTTAAGTCCCACGCGATAGAATTGCGCGGTAGCGTTTACATTGTTACGTCATTACGAGTCTCGTACTGTGAGACGAAGTAATCTGCTTATAGAGCGTTTTAAATCAAAGATCGCTTCTCCCGACAGAAAACGTCGTGATCGCGATGACGACTTAATTTCCTTAAATACCACGCAATAGAATTGCGCGGTAGCGTTCCTCTGTGTTCAAAATCTTCTAGTACGCTTTCCCAATAGCCTTAACCTTAAACCCAATTTTAATTAGCTCTTTATGGTCTAGAATGTTTCGTCCATCGAAGATGTGGGCTGGTTTTAGCATGTTGTTGTAAATGCGCTGCCAGTCGTATGTTTTAAACTCGTCCCATTCGGTTAGCACGGCAATGGCATGAGCGCCCTTGGCTGCTTCGTAAGGGTCGGTGCAAACTGTGAGGAACTCCTCATTCTCCTTCTCGCTGCGGGTATTAAGGTAGTTAAGGTCGGCGTACATTTGCTGTGGCCTTACCTTGGGGTCGTATACATGAATTGATCCTTGGTCGTCGAGCAGATGGTCTGCTACGTAGATGGCTGCCGACTCGCGGGTATCGTTGGTATCCTTTTTGAATGCCCATCCAAAGAATGTGATTTTTTTGCCTGAGATGGTGTTGTTGAGCGTTGCAATAATGCCATCGGCAAAGCGACGCTTCTGATAATCGTTTAGGATGATAACCTGCTCCCAGTAATCGGCTACCTCTTGCAAGCCCAGGCTGCGGCAAATGTATACGAGGTTTAGTATATCCTTTTGGAAGCATGAACCACCAAATCCAACCGACGATTTTAGGAACTTTGGCCCAATGCGGCTATCAGTACCAATGGCGCGGGCTACCTCATCGATATCGGCCTCGGTCTTTTCGCAAAGGGCACTAAGGGCGTTGATTGATGAAACACGCTGCGCAAGGAAGGCGTTGGCGGTTAGCTTCGATAGCTCCGACGACCATACGTTGGTTTGAAGAATACGGTCCTTAGGAAGCCAATGTGCATATATGTCGGAAAGGGCATCCATAGCCTCACGCCCTTCGGCTGTGGCAATATCGCCACCAATTAGCACGCGGTCGGCATGGTGCAGATCGTTAATGGCTGTGCCTTCGGCTAGGAATTCGGGGTTCGACAGAATTTGGAACTTCACACCATTCCCCACGTTGTCAAGAATATTTTTTATTGCTTGTGCAGTGCGAACGGGCAAGGTCGATTTCTCCACCACAATTTTATCCTCAGTTGCCACCTCGGCAATCTGGCGGGCGCACAGCTCAACAAACTTCAGGTCGGCGGCCATTCCCTTGCCCTTACCGTAGGTTTTGGTGGGGGTATTAACCGATATAAAAATCATTTCGGCCTCACGAATCCCCTTTTCAATATCGGTTGAGAAGAAAAGGTTACGACCGCGAGCCTCGGCCACAACCTCTTTTAGACCGGGCTCAAAGATTGGAAGTTTATCGAGATCCTCATCGTTCCAATCGGCAATTCGTTGAGGGTTAATATCAACAACATTTACTTTAATCTCGGGGCATTTTTGGGCAATAACAGCCATGGTGGGGCCACCTACATAACCAGCACCAATACAGCAGATATTCTTAATCGACATAAGGCTATTTTAATTGGTTCATAATTGTTACAGCAACTAGGGCAATGGACGAAAGTGACGAGCTAATGGCCAGCGTTTCTTGCAGCGAAATTCCATCTTTTTCGGGTTTTTGTGGTACCACAATTTCTGCCCCAGGCTCAATCTTTGGGTATGATCGGAAGAACAGGAAGTTGCGAGTTCTATCCATGGAGCCGTTGGCATAGATTACAAAAACCTTGTTTTTCCTTGCATTATCGGAAAAACCACCTGCTTGTGCAACATAGTTTCTAAGGTTAGCATTCCTTATAAATCGAGTGGTTACTGGGTTAAGTAGTTCGCCCGTGAGTTTTACCGTTTGTAATCTTTGTGGCACCCTTAGTATATCGCCTTCAACCAGAAGCAGATCTTCGTCACCTTTGGGTCTCTTAAGAATTTTGTCTAAGTCAATTCCAATGGGTTGGTAAATTGCTTGTTTAGTCGAATCTGCTACTGTCCCTGCTTTTGTTCCTGAGCTTGATTTGGGTTCTAAGTCACTTAATATACTTCTGTCTAGGTTAACGTCAAGTTCAATGGGCAAGCCCGACTTTTCAATATCTTTAATTCTTTGAGCCTGCTCTATCTGTGTTTCATCAATCATACGAAGTAAGGTGGCACCAGGGAGGTAAGCTTCACTAGTCAGGCCACCCGCTCTAGCCACAAGATCTGAAATTCTTTCGCCTTTGCGGGCTATGGCATATTCCCCGGGGAAAGCGAATTCTCCTTCGGCCTTGGCAAGCATTTGCTCTTGGTATCCAGGTGAGTGACGAACAAATACAATATCGAAAGGCTCTAGCTTAAACGATGAGCCCTGATCGCCAAGCGAAAGATTTTCGTCGAGCGGGAAGTTGAACACCTCCGAAATTAATTCGTCCGATTGGGTTGCTGTACGGTTCTGAATTCTTCGGGCGACCTCAACCCTAGCCAGCGAGGCGGAATACTTAAGTCCACCAGCTTTTCTGATTAGTTCCCCTAGGCTAATGTTATCGGCGTATGGAAAGGTTCCTGGTTGTTTAACCTCGCCCATTATGTCAACTTTTCGCTCTTCTTTTAGCTCTAGGATAGAACTTATCATCAGTATGTCTTCACGTTTAAGCTCAATATCTGTTGCTGGGTTATTTAAAATTTCTTGCAGGCTAATGTCGATAACCTCAACCTCAAGATTGTCGAGCAATCTGTATATTGAGGCCCTGTTGGTAAATGCATCTTCCCTTAAACCTTCGGCCTTTTTTATTAGCATGCCAACGGTCATCCCTTCGGTAAGGCCATATTCGCCCTCTCTGAAGACAGCTCCTTTTACCGTAACTCTATTCTCGTATCTGTCTAATATTTCACCAACCTTTATCTCGTCGCCGTTTTTCATCAAGAATGACGAGAAGAGTTCCTTGTCTACATTTAGCAGTTTTTTCTGGCTGTCGGTTTTGCGATTTACCACTAAATGCTTACTGTAAGCACGTGCCGAAAATCCACCTGAAAATTCAACTAGATTCTCCAGGGTTTCGCCCTCCTTCAACTCGTAAATAGCAGGGCGAACTACCTCTCCGTAAAATGTAACTCGGTTCTGAAAGGGGGCTATAAAAACAATATCTTCATCCTGCAGCCTCACATTAAGTTCTGTTTCTCCCCTTAGTAGGAAGTCGTACAGGTCGATCTTTTGATACAGCTTACCATTTCTTACCACTCTTATTTCACGGAATGATCCCATTTCGTCGGGGCCGCCAGCTAGATACAATGCATTAAACGCTGTGGCAAAGGAGGGTATGGTATAAGTGCCAGGCATGAATGCATCGCCGGCCACAGTAACCTTTATGCTTCGAACATTCCCAATGCTTACCTGTGCGAAGGTGTTAGGGGTGTTTCCTTTTAATCCGGAGTAAATGGTTGACAAACGGTTGGTAATAAGGGTGGAGGCTTTCTCAATGGTTAACCCGCCTACATTTATAACTCCAACATCTGGCACAACTATTTGTCCTTCGGGGCTAACTGTTAGTCTCGATTGGCTTTGAGAAGCGCCCCAAACCTCAATTATTAACTCATCACCAGGCCCTAGCTGATAATTTTGGGGGGTAGGAATGTTTAGGCTTGGTTCAAAAGTAAGTTCGGCTCTGTTAAAAAGGTTGTGTCCAAATACCTTAATTGAGTCCTCTTCTTCTGCAAATAGATCGAACTCTTCAGTAAAAGTACGTTGTGAATTGTTCGGGTCTAACGTTCGGGTATCTCCACTGGCCGATTGTCCAGTTGAAGATGCCTGACCGCTTTCCAACTTATTAATTCTTTCCCTAAGTTTTAAAACTTCGGTGTAGGGCATACCCCTCGATATGGCTTCAGCCTCTAGCTCCTGTAGAGTCATCCCCGTGGTTTTTGCCCGAGAGATGAATTGCCTTACCTGAGCATCTGTTAAATTGTCGACTTTAATTGACCTGAAATCAACCTGATTGATGCTTGGCATTTGAGCTTTTACTTCGTGGATGAATGTTAATGTCATCGAAAAAGCTAGTAGCAAACGAAGGGATAATTTAATGACTCTTTGCATTGTAGTATTTGTTAAAAAACCGTTTTCCTTTTTGACTTCAGCTAAACTTATAGTTATGCTTGGCTCACTTACAACATTTATACCAGCGGCAAGAGTGAAAAGCATAGGTCACTTCATTTTACAATAAAAAACCTTTTATGTTGATTTGTAGCGTAATGCAAAATGATGTGCAAAAATAAGAAAAAACTCTGAGTAAGTAGTTGTTTTGTTTGACCTTAGCATCTAAAATAATTGAATACAGCATTTATTGCTCTCACAGTAAATGCTGTAAGGGTAACGTGATGATTATTACCAAAGTTTTATTTTTTGTTAAATTGATGCCTTGCTTGAAAGCCACTTGATTTATGTATGTATCGTAATTGCTCACTTTTGTATAGGTAGAGCATTTTATTAACGTATTGTTAATTCATATATAGTGCTCCGATTTTATTACTTTTGTAAAGTAAGCTATGTCCAGAAAGAGACCAAATCAGCAAACCGAGAATCCACTAAGCAAAATAAAGCTTAGCCGTGCTATCTACCCAATTGTTATTGGGTTGGGGGTTGTTGGCTACATGTTTTATCGCGAGTTCGACCCCAGCGTTTTTACCTACATCAGCATGGCTAAATGGAGTTTTTTGTGGTTTTTTGTTGCTCTTATCCTTATGGCCTTTAGGGATATAGGTTACATCGTAAGGTTGCTGGTACTGGCCGAAGGCCAGCTTACTCTGAAGCAAGCCTTCCGCGTTGTAATGCTTTGGGAATTTACCTCGGCCATAACTCCTTCGGCTATTGGCGGTACCAGCGTGGCCATTCTTTACGTTAACAAGGAGGGGATTAGCGTTGGGCGTAGCTCGGCCATTGTGATGGCCACATCGCTTTTAGATGAGCTGTACTTTCTGCTTATGTTCCCCCTGCTTTTGCTGTTTGTAAAAACTGATATATTGTTTGGTGTTAGCCTTACCGACGAGGTAGCCTTTGCCAGCGAACTTTTCACCTTTGCCCTGGTTGGATATCTGCTTAAGCTTCTGTACGTCATCGTACTATCGTACGGGCTGTTTTTTAATCCCCGCGGATTAAAATGGCTCATGCTCATGGTGTTTAAGCTACCCATTTTAAGGCGATGGAAGCATGGCGCCAACGATGCCGGCACTGAGATAATTGAGAACTCCCGAGAGTTTAAGGTAAAACCTTTTGGGTTTTGGTTCAAATCGTTTTTGGCTACCGCTTTCTCATGGACATCTCGCTACTGGGTAGTTAATGCCTTGCTATTGGCTTTCTTTACGGTTTCCGATCACTTTGTTATTTTTGCTCGCCAGCTGGTTATGTGGATCATGATGCTGGTAAGTCCAACACCTGGTGGGAGCGGATTTGCTGAGTTTGTTTTTACCCGCTTTCTGGGCGAATTTATTCCAGTGGAACCCGCCATATTGGGTACAGTTGCCATTGCCATGGCATTAATTTGGCGTTTGGCTACCTACTACCCTTACCTTGTGATAGGTGCAATAATGTTCCCGCGTTGGATTAAAAGCAAGTTTGGCAACGAAGAAAATTAGTTGTTCCGCTGCTCCAACACCTTTAGGGGAATCTTTTTAGCATAGCAGTCCACAACAAAAAAAGGGCAGTAAAGCCCCTTTAAAAAATATCAATATAATCTTATCTACAGTTTATCCTTAATGTACTTTAGCATCGACTCGAAGATTAAGTAGCCGTCGGTGTTCCCCAGCTCATCGTCGGCGGCACGCTCGGGGTGAGGCATCATACCGAATACGTTAAAATTTTCGTTGCATACACCGGCAATATTCTCTACTGAACCATTGGGGTTAACCGCTTCGGAGATATTTCCGCTCTCGTCGCAGTACCTAAAAAGAATTTGTCCACTGATTCTCATACTGGCAAGGGTTTCCTTATCGGCGTAGTAACGGCCTTCGCCATGGGCAATGGGTATTTTTAATGCCCTGCCACGTGGAAGGAAAGCTGTGGGAGCAGCCGTTTTGCTGTCGGGCAGGATGTAAACGTTCTTACATTCAAACTTCTGACTATTATTGTGTAGAAGCGCTCCCGGAAGAAGCTTGGCCTCGCAAAGGATTTGAAATCCATTGCAAACCCCAAACACAAAGCCACCGTTGTTGGCAAACTCAATCACCTTCTCCATAATGGGCGAAAAGCGAGCAAGAGCACCAGAGCGAAGGTAGTCGCCATACGAAAATCCGCCGGGTAGCACCACGGCATCTACATTCTGTAGATCGGTGTCCTTGTGCCAAAGTTCTACCACCTCTTGCTCCATAATGTTCTTTAGAACGTAGATCATGTCGTGATCGCAGTTGGAGCCAGGAAAAATTACAACGCCAAACTTCATAGCTATTTATTTATATGATGGGCAAAGATAGATATAAAATGATTTAGAGCAAAAAGGCATATCCCAATTATCGCTTAATAACATATGTTTTCCCAACGCAACTTATGGGGTATTTACTTTTTAAAGGATTACTTTTGCAGCCAAAATTGTGACGATGACAAGAGTTGCCCTTGCCTTGCTCTTAAGCACCCTGTGGCTGCCGATAGTAGCAACTGTTCCTGTTGATAAGGATTTAGCATCGGTGTCAGTGCCAGCCGATTATATCCCCCATGCTACCGATTCGCTAAGCGTTGATTTGTCGGCTACTATTCTGGCAAGGCACGTTTGGCGCGGATCGCTTACTTGCGATGCGTGGAATATGCAGCCCAGTTTTAATGTGAGCAAACGTAACTTTTTGGTGGGGGCTTGGGCTGCCTATACCGTTGATAACTCATACGCCGAGGTCGATATTTACGCATCGTACTCGTTGGGTAGCTTTACCTTCTCGGTACTCGACTATTTCTGCCCTAACGAGACCCTTCGGTTTAATCGATTCTTTGATCTGGACCAGTCCACCACCCAGCACACCCTCGATGCAACCCTAAGTTTTGATGGTACAGAGAAATTACCCATAACGCTAATGGTTTCAACCCTGCTTTGGGGCGATGACTTGAATCCGAACAACGGCAGAAACTACTACTCAACGTATATTGAGGCTGGTTACACATGGGGAAGAACTGCATATCAGCATTTCGATTTTTCTGTTGGCCTCACACCATACCGTGGATACTATGCCAATACATTCAGCGTAGTGAGTGTTGGAGCAGGAGTAACCCAAACGATAAAAATTTCTGAAAGCTTTAGCTTGCCTATTTTTGGAAAGTTGATACTCAACCCATATACCGAAAATCTATTCTTTGTGTTTGGTCTTACTTTGCAGAGATCATAACCAAAGAAAAACCCAGCACTTGCTGGGCTTTGTCTCCTGTCTTTGATCTGATTTGACATTCTAGTTTAACCTGAAAGTTACGGGGAAGGTGAACGATACTTTTGTAGGTTTTCCCCTTTGCAATCCAGGGCTCCATTTTGGCGAGTTTGATACCACCCTGAGTGCCTCCGCATCTAGAGAGGAGTCTATCCCCCTAACAACCCTTACGTTGGTTACCGATCCGTCAACGTCGATGGTGAACTCTAGGGTAACCCTCCCCTGAATTCCGTTCTGAGCTGCTATCTCGGGGTACTTAAGGTTTGCAAAAACCCATTTGGTAAAGTTTCTGTGATCACCCCCCATGAATGTGGGTTGCTCCTCAATCAGCATGAAGGGAATGGTTTCGTCTAAATCTTTCTCGTCTTCGAACACTATTGGGTTCTTGAGCAAGTCTTTAAACGTTTTGTCGTCTATATCTTTAAAGATATCTTCATCTTCGTTCTCAATTTCAACATCATCATCAACAATGTTAATTATATCTGGTGTTGAAATTACAGGGGGCGGAGGTGGGGGGGTAACATCTTCGGGTCGGGTAATTGGAATCATCTCCTCATCAAAATTCAGAGCAATACCCGATGCTAAATCAAACTTTATATCACCTGTGGATGGCCATTCAAAGGCCAGAAGAACAAGGGATAGAGCTACGATTAGTCCCGCTTGAAAGAACAATGATTTCTTTCTTTCTAAGTTCGCTTTGTTCGTTTTTGTTTTCATGGCTTTAGTTTTTGGGGTTAATAATTTGTTTGCTTGTGTCTTTGTTTATTAGAGTAATTACTTGGGTAAATTCCATGTAAATGGTATAAAAAATTAAAAACTATCACTACTGACCGATTAATAAATATAGATTTCTCGCTTCGCTCGAAATGACAGTACTTTCAAGAGGTCTAAGGGGTGAGGGGGTGAAGGCGGCGAAGCCGCCTTCACCCCCTCACCCCTTACAGCGTAATAGCCTGTCATTTCGAGCGAAGCGAGAAATCTATTACATTATTATCATTTAAAAAATATTTAGTCGGACAGTAGTAATAAACTATAGTCAATAGTAGTGTAACTATAAAATATAGTTATATATTTGTGGTATGAAAACTAAAGAGTTAACCAAAGCCGAAGAGCAAGTAATGGAATACTTGTGGAAACTTGAGCGAGCCTTTGTTCGCGACATTCTAGAGCTGTTCCCGGAACCCAAGCCTGCCTACACAACGGTATCGACCATTGTGCGAATTCTGGAGCAAAAGGGAATGGTAAGCCATACCGCGTATGGTAAAAATCATCAGTACTACCCGGTTGTTAGCCGGAGGGACTATGCACGCCTAGGTTTTAAGCATGTGCTGTCGAAACACTTTAACAGCTCGGTAAAGCGATTTGCCTCTTTTTTTGCAGCCGACAGTAACTTAAGTTTAACCGAACTCGAGGAGATGAAGGCTATGTTGGAAGAGGAGATCAGTAAACGTAAGGAGGAGGGGGGCGATGGTAATTCCTAGTATATTCATATACCTAGCAAAAGTAACCGTTTGCTTTTCGCTGCTGTATGGGCTTTACTTGCTCTTTTTGGCAAGGCAGAACAAGCCAGTTGCAAATCGATTTGTTTTGCTTGCAGCAATAATCGTTTCGCTTGCGTTGCCCTTGCTGTCAGTAAGCTATACGGTTACTAAGGTGGTTGATGTTGCCGAAAACACCAATCATAATGCAAACCCTAATTTTTTATCAACAGATATTTCTGATGCAGATAGTATGGTTGAAGCTACTGTCGCAAGCAATAATGTAGATCCAATAGTTCACCCATTTATCCTGAATTGGCAGTTCTGGCTAATGACCTATTTGGCCGTTGTTTGTGTAATGGCTGTGCGATTGGTATGGCAGGTTGTAAGGATTGCTTTATCGATACAAAAAAATGCTCGTGTTGAGCTTGTGGGAGATACTAAGATTTGGGTGTGCGATAGCTGGGGCCAAACCTTTTCGTTTTTTGGTTTGATTGTTTTTTCGGAGAAAGATCTTCGAAATCCCAATCGCCACCTCTTGCTGCAGCACGAGTTGGTGCATGCCCATCAGCTGCATTCGCTCGATTTGCTTCTGGCCGAACTGTTTGCCGTTGTGTTCTGGTTCAATCCCCTTGTTTATTGGTATAAGCGATCCATAGCCGAGGTGCATGAGTTTATTGCCGACAAGTGCGTTGTGCGCCACGGGGTCGATAGCCTGGAGTATAAGCAGCTTATACTCGACTGCGTATCTATCTTGGTTGCCCCACGGGTTGCCAATTCCTTTAGTGCTAAACTTTTAAAAAATCGATTTGCTATGCTTACAAATGTTAAAGAAAGTAGAGGCATCTATAGATATTTACTTCTTATGCCCAGTGCGGCTGTGCTTTTTGGATTGTTCTCGTTTACCGTTGAGCGTAAGGTGGAATACAGTTTACAAACAGAAGTTGCTGTAAACGAACAGGTAAGGCTAGCTGAGCCAAATGAGAGCCAAGAAACAGATTTTCTTTCGAAGGAGGCAAGTTTAAATCAGCCCAAGGCTTTGGCTGATATTAATGAAAATGTAGAGAAGGACTCTTCCGTACTTTATTCCCGCCTCGATAAGGAGATTGATGCTGATTTGGAGAAGATTATATCCATTCTCCAAAAACCAAATGCCGACCTCTTTTTCGGGAACCTTGCTCTAGGTAATAATACAGCTTTTACAATTTTGGGAACAGCATATGGTGAGCATATGCCCAAGTTCGTAATTACGTCAAAGAGTGATGGATCAGTGGTAAAGCCCTTGTCTGATTTAGTGCTTAACGACTTTGTTAAGCAATCATATATGATTGAAGCCGAAGGTGAGTACACTATGCGAATTAGCAACTATCAGCAGTTAGATTCGGTGCTGTACTACCTAGTTCTACCCAAAGGAAGTGATGGTAAGGTTGACTTTGGAATAAAGGTGATGGATAGGACGGTTTATCTTAGGGAGAAGGAAACCAATCCAAAAGCAACAATTGAGGCTTATCGTATAACGCTAGAGAACGAAAACGATGATGAGGTTACTGTAGTTCAACATTCGAGTAAGGGTAAAGTTGATAGCCTTGATAAGAAGCAGGAGCAAGAACTTTCGATCAATGCTAGGAAACTTGAGTTTTCAATGAAAAGAAGTGAGCCCGGTAACCCCAATTATCTTTCAGTAGGTGTGAGGTGCAATAACTTCGAGCTGCCACAACCCGATTTTCATCCCAACATTGACAATACAAACTTAACTAGGATTGGGGATGATGCCACAAGCTGGCCCCTTAGCTATATCCATGAGAGTATAAATTACCCCAAATCGTACAAACCAAAACGCCGCAACCCCGATTTGGTTGAGGTTGAATTTGACCTATCAGAGGAAGGAGAGATAGGTGGTGTAATGGTAACCAAAGGAATAAACCCTGAGGTAGATGCTGAGCTGGTGCGGGTAATTAGCCAAATGCCTGGCTGGAAATCCGAAAAACCCTATGGTAAACCCGTATCGGCGAAAGTAAAAATGGCCTTTAGCTTGGTTAAGCGAAACTTTGTGACACTTCAATTCCTCGGGGACTAATTTAATGCTTATCAATAGGGAACTATACCAATGACGCAAAGCTTCGCTTACTAAGCTAAAAATTTAATTGCTATCCGCAGCAACAACAGCAGCCTCCTCCCTTTTTTATCTCCGACTTGTAGAACCCGGCAAAGCCCTCACCAATCTCGTCGCGCACGCGACGGAATACTGCGATTACCTCATCGTCAGAACCTGTTGCCTCTGCTGGATCGTCGAAACCTATATGCCAACGATTGCTTACTCTACCGGTAAAGGTTGGGCAGCTCTCGTTGGCTCCAGCGCAAACGGTTATCACGTAGTCGAACGATTGGTTTATAAACTCATCAACGCTTTTGGGTTGATGCGTTGAAATATCGATATTAATCTCGGCCATTGCCTTTATGGCTAGAGGATGAACCTCATTTGAGGGTTGGGTGCCAGCCGAGAAAACCTCAATGGTTTCGTCGAACGATTTTAGGAAACCCTCGGCCATTTGGCTGCGGCATGAGTTTCCAGTGCAGAGAATTAGAATCTTCATGGTTGCTTTTAAATTGATCAATACGTTTCTGTGTGTTCATATTTTGTATTGCACGAGTTGGAGCTGCTGGCTTCTATTTCTTGAAAGAATCCATCGATAAGGAGTTTAGCCCGCTGCATACTTTCCTTGCAAATGTAGTAGCACACTCGCGTTCCTTCAATCTCGCCGTGTATTAGCCCTGCTTTTTTAAGCTCTTGCAAGTGTTGCGAAACGGTGGTGCGGCTTAGGGGTATTTCGTTCGATATATCGCCCGATATGCAGGTGTTGGCATTGGCCAAATACCTTAGTATGGCAAGTCGTGCCGGATGTGCTAGAACCTTCGAAATAATGGCTATCTCCTGCAAATCGGCATCAAATAGGTCTGTCTTGTGATACGTCATGCTTTTTCTGTTTGATGACGCAAACATACTACATCTATCGGAATCTGAAATCCTTTTGAAGTGAATTTTTGCTAATTAGAACCGATAGCGAATACCCATACTAATGTTCGAGTTCCCTTCGATACCCGTTGCCGTTTCGGATAGGATGTTGAAAAAGGGCGTGTTTATCCATTGGATCTGAGCCTTAATTCGATCGTTCCCAATACCTAGGGTAAAGCTGTGCTCAAGTCTAAACGCCTTGTCCCAAACATCATAACCTGCCATAGTTATTTCATCAATTTCAAAAGCTGTGGACGGTCTTGAGTTGGCAAAGAATAGTTTGGATAACCGAAGACCATAGGATAGCTCAACCCTTTTGTGCCTAATGCCAATTGAGGGCTGAATAAATGGGCGGTGAATATTGTAGGTAATGCTTTGGTTAGAGTTCAGTGCCCTGTTTGCTGAATATAATCCGTATCCAGCGTACGTCTCAAAAACAAAAACGCTATCCTTACTAACAGGTATAAAGAAACCTACCCCAGCCTCGGCCATAAAGGCTCTAACGCTTGAGTTGTAGTTTCTGTTGTTTTCAATTTCTATGGGTGAGCTTACTTCTTCAGGTTTATGATCAGTAATAAACGCGGAAGTGTTGAACATAAGGGCAGTGTTTTTCCCAATGGCATGTGCTGCGTTTAGTCCAAAAAAGTTCATGTCGTCGGTTGCTCCATAATGTGCTTGCGCTACCGTTTCACCCTCTTCTTTTAGCAAAGGTATATTGGCATTGTTAGGCATATAGTATAGTGGAACGCATGAGGAGAATGCTAGCGTTACAAGCATAAGGTTTACTATTCGCTTCATGGGAAAGTTGTGTTGATTATTTGACCAAAGTTATCTAGGTTTTATAGATGTTGAAAACTGAATTATGGTCAATGCCTAGTGTTTGCAACTAATGGATGCAAATTTATTGCTTAAGCAGCCAGTAAAAACTAAAGGTTTGCAATTTCTGCAACGCTTTAGCAAAAAGGTTGTATATTTCGCAAAATTAATACTGCTAGTTCTCATTATTTCGATAATATTAAAGTATGACCACATCCGAAGCATCGTCAATACAAGCACAGTTCCTAAGGGGAATAGAAGATGTTATTCCTGCAAACACATCATTAGTATCAGAACTCTCCGACATACTAGAGATAAGTAACGACAGTGCTTACAGACGAATGCGTGGCGAAACGCTGCTCAATATATATGAGATTGTTAAGCTGTGCGAGCACTATCAAATCTCGTTTGATGCCTTTAGCAAGGTTAAAAGCGGTATGGTTACCTTTAGCTACTTACCTTTAGAGATAAGTGCTGAGAGCTTTGCTGAGTTTCTCGAGATAACCAGAAAACAGCTGGTGCAGCTGGCTTCGGCCAAGGATTCACGAATGTTACTGACCTGTTGCGAGGTTCCAATGTACTACCACTTTAACTACCCCGAGCTGGCCAACTTCGTTTTCTTTTACTGGATGCGAACCGTGATGAACTTGCCCGACCTGAGTAAGGTGAAGTACGACGCAGATTTTAGATTCGATGAGCTGCTAGCGAAAGGACAGACAATCTATGATGCCTACATAAGAATCCCTTCGGTTGAGGTTTGGACCAATTCTACTGTAGGTAGCATTATTAAGCAAATTCAATTTTACTGGGAGTCTGGAATATTTGAGTCCAAAGAGGATGCCCTGCGCGTTTGTGCCGACCTGAGCAAAGAGATTGAAGATATTGAGCGTATGGCCGAAACGGAAACCAAGGTGCTAGGTTCCAACGATGGGGAGCATCCACAAAGTGTTGAGGCCGACACCCAACGGCCAGCCAACTTTAAGCTGTTTTTAAGCGATATTGAAATTAGCAACAACGGCCAGCTTAGCAACTATGGTGAGTTGCAGGCTGTTTCCCTTGGGCACTTCAGTTTTAATGCCATGCATACCAACAACGACACCTACTGTAAGAATACCGAGCAGTGGCTAAACAATATAATTAAGAAATCGACTCTAATTAGCGGTACATCAGAAAAGCAGCGTTTTCAGTTTTTTCAGAACATCAATAAGCAAATTGATGACCTCATGAAGAGGATTGCCGAGGGATAAAATCTTTAGAATGGAAGAGTTTTAACATCTACATTTCCACCCGACAGGATTATTCCCACCTTTTTGCCAGCAAAAAGCTCCCCGTTGGCTGATTCACCATCCTCTGTCGCACCTAATTATTTCGGACACAACTGCCTCCAGGGTGTCAAAGATTTAAACGTTTACCTGCCAAAAAGATAGCAGGCAAAAGCGCAAGTACGCAAAGGATAGTAAGATATTAGCCAGCGCCCACTCCTCACCAATTTTAAGAATTTGCCGCAGGGCAAAGGCTTAAAAGCAAACTCTGTGTCCTTTGTGTATCCTCAAGTATTGTAAGCAAACCATCCAGTTGCCTAGGCATAAGCAACAGCAAACTCTTGCCGTTAGCAAGCAAAAAATACTCTGTGTTAATTGTTTAAATGTTTACCTGCCAAAAAGATAGCAGGCAAGCCTGCCAAAAAAATGTCAGGCAAGTTTGCCGTTCCCTTGGCAGGCAAAAACTCACATATCCTACCCAATACCTATTGCACCCCGCTGGGGTGCTGTTTGCTATGGTTTTGTTTCTATCGCTATTTGCCCCCGCTGGGGGCATCAAACAGCCATAGCTATTACACATTTGGCCCCAAGTTTAGAAGTAGGAGACATACAGAAACGTAATAACGAGCGCCCACGCCCCACCCATTTTAAGCATTTGCCAAAGGCAAAGGCGCAAAACAACCTCTGTGCCCATTGTGTTTCCTCAAGTATTGTCAGCACCCCATCCAGTTGCCTAGGCATAAGCAACAGCAAACTCTTGCCGTTAGCAAGCAAAAAATACTCTGTGTTAATTGTTTGAATGTTTACCTGCCAAAAATATAGCAGGCAAGCCTGCCAAAAAAATGTCAGGCAAGTTTGCCGTTCCCTTGGCAGGCAAAAACTCACATATCCTACCCAATACCTATTGCACCCCGCTGGGGTGCTGTTTGCTATGGTTTTGTTTCTATCGCTATTTGCCCCCGCTGGGGGCATCAAACAGCCATAGCTATTACACATTTGGCCCCAAGTTTAGAAGTAGGAGACATACAGAAACGTAATAACGAGCGCCCACGCCCCACCCATTTTAAGCATTTGCCAAAGGCAAAGGCGCAAAACAACCTCTGTGCCCATTGTGTTTCCTCAAGTATTGTCAGCACCCCATCCAGTTGCCTAGGCATAAGCAACAGCAAACTCTTGCCGTTAGCAAGCAAAAAATACTCTGTGTTAATTGTTTGAATGTTTACCTGCCAAAAATATAGCAGGCAAGCCTGCCAAAAAAATGTCAGGCAAGTTTGCCGTTCCCTTGGCAGGCAAAAACTCACATATCCTACCCAATACCTATTGCACCCCGCTGGGGTGCTGTTTGCTATGGTTTTGTTTCTATCGCTATTTGCCCCCGCTGGGGGCATCAAACAGCCATAGCTATTACACATTTGGCCCCAAGTTTAGAAGTAGGAGACATACAGAAACGTAATAACGAGCGCCCACGCCCCACCCATTTTAAGCATTTGCCAAAGGCAAAGGCGCAAAACAACCTCTGTGCCCATTGTGTTTCCTCAAGTATTGTCAGCACCCCATCCAATTGCCAACAGGCATAAGCTACATCAAGTTCTTGCCGTAAGCAAGCAAAAAAAAACTCTGTGTTAAAAGAATCTCACGCCAAGGCGCTAACCTGCCAAAAAGATAGCAGGCAAGCCTGCCAATAAGATGTCAGGCAAGCCTGCCAAAAAAATGTCAGGCAAGCCTGCCAAAATTCTAGCAGGCTCAAAAAATCGCTCTATAATTAAATGAGAAATTGAGTGAAAAGAAAAACGGTTAACCTTATTTAGGAATTTACAAGGTTAAAAAGGAAGTTTTTCAACATCAACATTACCACCCGATATGATGATACCCACCTTTTTCCCTTCGAAAACCCCGCGGTTTTGCATTATGGTGGCAACGGGTACTGCCGATGATGGCTCAATAATTATTTTCATCCTTTCCCAAACAAGCCGCATAGCCTCAACAATAGCCTCTTCGCTAACGGTTAAAATACCATTGGCATACCTCTGTATAACTGATAATGTTAGAGGGCAAAGCGAAGTGCGGAGACCATCGGCAATTGTATTGGGTTGTACCGAGGGGTAAAGCACCCCATCGCGTAGCGAGCGGAAAGCGTCGTCGGCATTTTGAGGCTCGCCAGCGTAAACCTCAATTTTTGGGTTGGTTTCCTTGGTGTAGATTAGCGTTCCGGAGAATAGCCCGCCGCCGCCAACGGGTGTAATTATTGCTTGTAAATCGGTAACTTCTTGAAGCAACTCGAGCGATGCAGTGCCCTGTCCGCATATCACATGAAAGTTTTCGTAGGGATGGATAAAGGTTGCCCCCGTGTCGGCTTGAACTTTTTTCAACTCCCTTTCGCGAGCCTCCTGGGTCGATTCGCAGGTGAAAATCTTGGCACCATAGCCCTCAACCGCCTTGCGCTTTATGGCTGGGGCATTTTCGGGCATTACAATGTACGCAGGAATCCCTCGGATCGATGCAGCTAATGCCAGCGCAGCGGCATGGTTGCCCGAGCTGTGGGTGCAGACCCCTTTTTGGGCAAGATCTTCGGAGAGACTAAACACTGCATTTGATGCCCCGCGAAACTTAAAAGCCCCAACCTTTTGAAAATTCTCGCACTTGAAGTACGCATTACAGCCTAAGATCTTACTTACCGATTGCGAAGTGAGTACTGGGGTACAGTGGGCGTATTGTTTTACAATGCTATGGGCATTAATAATATCATCTTTTGTTGGAGCGATCATGGTTCTACTGTTTGTGCTGTTTGTATTCCTCAAATATATCTAAAACACGTTGCTTTACCTCGTACTCGCTGGCAATCAGGAGAAAACCCTCGGTAAAATCGCAAAACTCCATAAATTTTATGGCTTCAACCCCCTCCAGACCTGTTAGCTCGTTCACTATCCCAGCCGAGAACTTTCTTGCAATAATATCCCATCGCTGTTCTTCAACCCTTTTCTCCTCAATCTTTTTCATCTGTTTCGAGTACCAGTCCTCGCCAAACACAAACCCACCTGTTGCTGGGGGAGTATTCACAAGTTCCATTCGGTCGATGACTTTCTTTACGTACTCATTAAGCTTCTCCTGTAGCTCCTCGTTTTCCGATTTGGGTATATCCATTGAGGCAACCTCCTTTATAAATCGTTGGTATGAACCGAAGCGGGTTATCTTAACTTCTCTTATCTCGTACGATTTGGGAGTAAGCCGAATGGGGTAGTAAAGAGAGTCGGGGCTAAATTGACCCCACGAGGGAATCCTCATCTGGTGAAAACCTAGGGCCGAAATCACAAGGGTGTCGCCAGCCGCAACTGGCATTTCAAAATAGCCTAGCATATCGGCAACAACACCCTTTCGAATACCTGTATTTACCACATGGCCAAGTGCAATGGGGCTACCATTGCTGGCGTTTACCAGCTGAAAATGAACGGTACGTAGGGTGTCCTTGTTATGCTGAGCCAATGCGGCTGAGCAAAGTATTGTAAGCAAAAAAATTTGGGGTATCGTTTTCAAATCTTCTGATTTTTCGATACCCCAAATTTATAAGGATGTTTGGAATTATTTAGCCATCGGAGTTTTACTTAGCTAATTTTAACGGCATCATGCTGGACTATAGAGGGCCATCTAATCAACCAATAAAAACTGAATCTACCTGCCAAGATGTTGCTTTAGCCAGCTGTCAATTTCCCATGCCTGATGTAATATCGATTGCCTTGCTCTATACCCATGGCTTTCGAAGGGTAGCATAACCAAACGTGCAGGCCCACCATGGCCATTGATGGCCTGATAGAATCTCTCGCTTTGCATGGGGAACGTACCGCTATTGTTGTCGTCAACCCCGTGAATTAGTAGTATTGGGGTTTTAATCTTGTCGGCATGCATGAATGGCGACATGCTGTTGTATACATCGGGAGCCTCCCAGTAGGTGCGCTCCTCGCCTTGAAAACCAAAGGGCGTTAGCGTTCTGTTGTATGCTCCGCTTCGGGCAACTCCCGCTGCAAACAGGTCGCTGTGGGCAAGTAGGTTGGCAGTCATGAATGCACCGTACGAGTGCCCACCAATTGCTATGCGCTTTGGGTCGGCTACACCATCGTTTACCAAGTGGTCAATGGCTGCCTTGGCATTCGCAATAAGTTGTTCAACAAAGGTGTCGTTGGGGAGGAGTGAGTCTTGTCCCACAATGGGCATACCAACCTGATCGAGAACGGCGTACCCTCGGGCAACCCATAAAATTGGCGATAATCGGGAAGGGCGAATAAAACGATATGGAGAGCCTGTAACCTGTGCGGCCAATTCTGGATCGACATATTCTCTGGGGTAAGCCCACATGAGAACGGGGAGTTTCTTGGAGCCCTTTTTGTATCCAGCTGGTAGATATAGGGTTGCCGACAGATCAACTCCATCGTTGCGCTTGTAGCGTACCATCTCCTTCTGAACCTCTTTTAGCTGTGGGTAAGGATGTGGGTAGTCGGTAAATGGCGTAATACGCTTCCTACGTAAATCTCTGATGTAGTAGTTGGGCTGCTCGGTTTCCGATTCGCGTTGGGTTAGTATGTTGCGAATGGGATCGTCAAGAAGGGCAACGAACCGCTCGTAGTAGGGCGCCTGGCACTGCCATAGCCTTTTCGTGTTAAGCGTTTCAATATCTAATTCATCAAGAAAAGGCATATCTCCTTCGGGCGAAGCTCCTTGCCCCGATAGGTAAAGTTTGGTCCTATGTTTATCGGTTTTTAGCGTGCGGTAACCGTTGGGATTGGCCTCGGTAACTAGGCTGCCGGGATCGCCATAAGCATCCTGATACGACCTGTCCCATACCACTCTTTTAGGTTGTCTTTCGTCGGAAGGGTTGAAAAAGCTTACCACCATTCGGCGTGTTTCCCACCAGCGTTCGTAAACAACGGCCATCTCGTTCCAGCCCCATGTAATGCCAGAATACCTATAGTTGAGCGATAGGAATGGGGTTGCGCTGGTGTTGAATGGAGCATCAAGCGTGTAGAGAAGATCGCGAATCTCGGCAATCCTTTTGGGATCTCCCTCGTCTTGCGCTTCTACCCAAACTATGGTCGATGGCTTGTCGTTGCGCCACTGGTGGCTACGTGGACCTTTGCGCACAGCGCTAAATCCTTGGGGAATGCTTTCGGTAAGCGGTACCTCGGTAAGTTTCTTAATTAGCTTTCCGTTGGTATCCCAAACCTCCACTAGCTGAGGAAACCGATGGTAAGGCACAATGTACGAAAAGGGGCGAATGATTTGTTGAACCAGAATATACTCCCCATCGGGCGATATGGAGTAACTACCAATAAGTCCAGGGTTCCCAATGGTTTCGGGATCGTTCCCCTCGGATGCTTTTTTTAGAACGCTGGTGGCGTAGTACTCAAACTTTTGCTCGTCGAGAGGGTTTTGCAGAAGATCCTGATAGGTACGTACCGTTGTTTTTTTCCCTGATGAAACCTGAATCGATGGGCCCTCGGGTAAAGCATCCTCGAAGGTTAGTCCTTCGCGCTCGAGTACCCGTGATGAGTAGATGAAATATTGGCTGTTGGGTGCCCACTCAACCGTTCCTCGGCCAAGCACCTCGTGCACATTGCTTGCCCAGCGTGTGGCCTCTCCATCGGCCACGTTAGCTACCCAAATCTCAATATTCTTTGGAAAGTATATGGTGATGGCCAGCTTGTTACCGTCGGGCGACCAGCTAAAACCTTTAATATTGCCGTTGCCTGGTAGCCCAGTAACGGGGTACTCATCTTTTGCTTCGAATTTACGAAAGGTGAGTTTTTCCCAAAGCCGTGGCTTGCTCGATCCGAAATTTTCGGGGTTTAGCCTTATGCCTGCCAACCTCAATTCGGTTTGCGCCATCTCGGCAATGTCGGGCATTCCCTGTGGGTAGGCAAATAGCACGTGCGAGCGTGTTGGGTTTAGATATAGTGATGGTGTTGAGGGTGCATCAATTAGCTCAAGAAGTTCCTTCGCAGGTTCCATATAGCGCGTTGGCTCTTGGGCAATGCTTGCTATTGTGCATGCAATAAGCACTAGCGTAATTGGGAAGATGGCAATTCTTTTCATTGTGTAGAGTTTATAGGTTAAAATATTCTGAAGTTCGATGTTGAGGCTGCTTGAACTGTTTTGACCAAAATTACCATTTTTGGTTTAAGGAATTTTACAAACCTCCAAAAAACAATTATTTTTGGCATTCGGTAAACTAGAATAAAAAATCAACAAAGATGATGGAGAAGTATAAGGCTATAGTTGAGAACGCTTGGGAAAATCGTCAGAGTGGTTTCTCAGAAGAAACCCTAGAGGCTATTGAGCATATAATTGAGATGTTGGACAAGGGAACTATTAGAGTTGCTGAGCCAAAGGGCGATGAATGGATGGTGAACGAGTGGGTTAAAAAGGCCGTAATTATGTACTTTCCCACTCGCCAGATGGAGACTATAGAGGTGGGACCGTTCGAGTTTCACGATAAAATAGCCCTAAAGAAAAATTATGCCGAACTAGGGGTGCGCGTGGTGCCACATGCTATAGCCCGCTACGGATCGTTTGTGGCCAAGGGGGTTATCATGATGCCATCGTACGTTAATATCGGTGCTTTTGTTGATGAGGGTACAATGGTTGACACTTGGGCAACTGTGGGTTCGTGTGCCCAGATTGGAAAGAATGTCCACCTCTCCGGCGGAGTAGGCATTGGTGGCGTGCTTGAACCAGTGCAGGCAGCCCCAGTAATTATTGAGGATGGTTGTTTTATTGGTTCGCGCTGCATAATTGTTGAGGGTGTTAGGGTTGGTAAAGAGGCTGTGCTGGGTGCCAATGTGGTAATAACCAAATCGACCAAAATAATTGACGTTACTGGAAGTGAGCCCATTGAGTATAAGGGCGAGGTTCCTCCACGCTCGGTTGTTATACCGGGGTCGTATACCAAAAAGTTTCCTGCAGGGGAGTTTCAGGTTCCATGCGCCATGATTATTGGTCAGCGTAAGGCGTCGACCGATCTTAAAACCTCCCTAAACGATGCCCTAAGGGAGCATAGTGTTGCGGTTTAGCTTATTGTTTTCTTTCTCAATAATTCTTTATTAATTGTGGTAGAGTCGTTTGGTAAGATGCGCTTGTTTAGGCTAGTGTTTCTTAGGTAATGGGATAGTATGCATATGTCATTTGCAAGGAGTAAGGTTGAGGCTTGGCTAAAGTCAGTAATTGCTACGGCTCTTTCTGTTCTGTTGGCCCAATCGGTAGTTGTTGGTTCTGAAACATCCCACAATAAGGATTATGATGTGGTAAACCAGTCGTTCTTTCAGGCTGCATACTATCGGGGGGCTGTATATCCGCACCATGATTATATCCAGTTTCATGCAAGTGGATTTGTAAATGGGCTCGACCTACGCGTGGGCAAAAATTTGCCTAAGGTTCGTCCGTTAAATCCGCCTATGCTGGGAGTGGGGGTATATGCGTCTGGCCTTGGGAATAGCCGTGTGTATGGCAATTTGTACAGTGGCTTTGTATTCTTCACATCGCAATACGTTACAGGTAAGCAATTCTCGCTTGGTACAACTATCACCAGCGGTTTAGGGTATATTACCCGGCCATACCATAGGATAGACAACCCTATGAATCAGGCCAATGGTTCGCACTGGAATGCATTTATACAGCTATCGCTCGAGATGCAATTCAGGGTTTCATCAGACCTTTCAATAATGGTAAGCCCTATTTATTCACATGCATCGAACGGAAGAGTTAAGTTGCCCAACTCGGGCATAAACACTTTTGCCTTAAGGCTGGGGGCTAACTATATGCTTAAGCAATCGCCTAGTGCAATTAGTCAAGTTGATGATTTAACAGATTTACCCAATAGGCATAGAATTACGCTGTTGTTTAATGGTGGTGTGTTTGAGGATAACAAACCTAAACCTATTCCCTGCTATACGCTGGGTTATGCTACTTATTACTCGTACTATGTTAACCCAATGGCTAGGGTAGGGGCTGGAGTTGATATGTTTTATATCCCCATAGATTATTCGATATACCCCGAAAACAAGATGGTAAATGAATACTCCTCTCTGTCGGGAGGTATACACCTTGGCTACGAGTTTGTTTGGGATAAGCTTTCGTTTGTAATTCAACAGGGAGTAAGGGTGTTAAGTTCGAACCCCAACGAGTCGATACTTTTTTCAAGGGTAGGCATAAGGTATAGGTTTGCTAATAAGCTTTTTGTTAACTGTAGTCTAAAATCGAGTAAGCTAGCTGCCGAATACATCGAGTGGGGAGTAGGTTATGATATTAATCTGTAGGTAATGGGTATGTGTCGCAAATTATCAGCCCTAGCAATTATATGTATGCTTTCGCTTTGCGGATGCGAAGATATGATATTGGATAGATACGGCGATATTGAAACGGTTGAGGAGACGCTACCTGTTATCACCAAGTTTGAAGTGCTTAACGGATTTAACATCTACCTAAAACCCGATACTCTTTATAAAATTATTGTTGAGGCACCCAGTGCAATGTTGGGTGATATTGTTTTTGATGTGAATGAGGGTGTGCTCACGCTCTCCGATAAAAACGGTTTTAAGTGGAATCCTGCATACGTAACCCCTAGTGTTACCATTTGCTTTCCAGTACTCGAGCATATTTCCATTGCTGCACCTGCCAACATTAAAACCATAGGTACTATTCAGCAGGAGTCGTTATACATACTTACAACCTTACATACCGGTGTAGTTGAGCTGGATGTAGATGTGGATCGACTTAATATCATCACTGGTAATTCAATTGACTCTGGTATTTTTATTATTTCGGGCAGGGCTGCTAATGCAAGTTTTTGGATGCGCAATTCCGCCTCACTTAACGCCCTATCGCTCGATGCTGGGTTTGTTAGGATGATAAATAATACCAAGGGCGATAGCTATGTGCAGGTAAACCAAACCTTAAGGGTCGTTCTCAACTCGTACGGTAACGTATATTACACCGGAAACCCTACCACTATCGATATCCAAGAGCGAAGCTCCACGGGTAATCTGTATCCTCTTTAGCCAAGAACCATAATTAAGTTGACTCGAAAGGTTTTTAGCTATAACTTGTACTCCCAAAAACAAGTTGTCATGCTTAAGATTTTTCATAATCCTCGCTGCAAGCATAGCCGTGCAGGGCTAGAGTATCTGAAATCGAAAACCGGTGAGTTTGAAGTTCGTGAGTACCTAAAGAACACCCTTACCACCGACGAGATAAAGGAGATTCTTTTGAAGACCAACCTCGAACCTTCGGCCATTGTTCGCCCGCAGGAAGATTATTTCAAAAAATTCCTGAAAGGGAAGAGTTTTACCGTGGACGAATGGGTTAAGATCATCAGGGAAAATCCCAAGCTGTTGCAGCGTCCTATTGTTGTAGGCAAGTTAAAAGCCGTTATCGGAAACCCTCCCCATGAAATTGATAAGGTGCTGCAATAATACCGGTGTTCTTTGTTAGTAGTCACTTTTTTGTTTACTAAACCCTAAAACCAAATACTATGGCTAACCCACAATTTAAGTATTTCGACCCCTATCCTCTGGGTGATGACAAAACCAACTACTACCTGCTTACCAAGGACTTTGTGTCTACCTCAAATTTCGAGGGGCATGAAATTCTAAAGATTAAGCCCGAGGGGCTAACCCTTTTGGCGCAAACGGCGCTTCGCGATGTGTCATTCATGCTTCGTACGGAGCATTTGCAGCAGCTGGGCGAGGTGCTAAGCGACCCCGAAGCCAGCGAAAACGATAAGTACGTGGCGCTTACCCTCCTTAGGAATGCCGAGGTGTCGGCCAAGGGTGTACTTCCCTACTGTCAGGATACAGGTACTGCGGTTATTTTTGCCCGTAAGGGGCAAACCGTTTGGACTGGAGCGAACGATGCGGAGGCGCTATCGCTGGGCGTATACAAAACCTACACCGAGGAGAATCTGCGCTACTCGCAAATCGTTCCCCTCGATATGTATACCGAAAAGAATTCTGGCACAAATCTTCCAGCACAGATAGATATAACCGCCACATGCACCGATGATTATAGATTTATTTTTATAGCCAAAGGAGGGGGCTCGGCCAATAAAACCATGCTTTTTCAAGAGACCAAGGCTTTGCTTAACCCCGAAAAGTTAGAGCAGTTTTTAATTGACAAGATGCGCTCGCTGGGAACGGCTGCATGCCCGCCCTACCACATTGCATTTGTGATTGGTGGAACATCTGCCGAGGCCTGCCTCAAGTACGTGAAGTTGGCATCGGCCAAATATATGGATAGCCTGCCTACCGAAGGGAATGAGGGGGGGCAGGCCTTTCGTGATGTGGCTCTGGAGAAGAGGATATTAGATGCTGCGTATAAGCTGGGCATTGGAGCTCAGTTTGGTGGAAAATATTTTGCTCTCGACCTCAGGATTATCCGCCTGCCTCGTCACGGTGCTTCCTGCCCAGTGGGTATGGGAGTTTCCTGTGCAGCCGATAGAAATATCAAAGCAAAAATAAACAAAGAGGGTATTTGGATTGAGAAACTCGACGGTAACCCTGGGCGCTTTATTCCCGATGAGTATCGAAAGGATAATACAGAGGGTGCTGTAAGCATCGACTTAAATCAACCAATGGAACAGATCCTAGCGCAGCTTTCAAAGCATAAGGTGGGCACAAGATTATCGTTAAGCGGCACCATTGTGGTGGGGCGCGATATAGCCCATGCTAAGCTTAAAGAGCGAGTTGAGAGCGGCGAGGGACTTCCTCAATACATTAAGGATCATCCCATATACTATGCCGGACCAGCTAAAACACCAGCAGGAATGGCATCGGGTTCCTTTGGCCCAACCACCGCTGGGCGAATGGATTCGTATGTGGATCTGTTCCAAAGCCACGGCGGCAGCATGGTGATGATTGCCAAAGGCAATAGGAGCAAGGCAGTTACCGATGCGTGTAAGAAGTATGGTGGGTTCTATCTGGGTAGTATTGGTGGGCCAGCAGCCATACTGGCTCAGGAGAATATTAAAAAGGTTGAACTTATTGAGTATCCCGAGCTGGGGATGGAGGCTGTTTACCGCATCGAGGTTGAGGATTTCCCAGCCTTTATCCTTGTGGATGACAAGGGCAACGACTTTTATGCCATGATATAGCATCAATATATCTCCAGCAATTTCAATGACCCAGACGTTGTGGCTAAATTATTGGACAGGTTATACAGAATTATAGCACGGAATTGATGATTGTCTTGTCTTAAGTCTTAAGACACGCATTTTTACCCGAATTATTAAAAAACATTGAAACTTATGCAGCAAATAAATTTTCAACTCGTCGTTTTGGTGTCAAATCAATTATGTAAAAAGATCATGAAAAATGCGATTCAACACCTAAGCGTAGCCATAGCATTAAGCGTGGCCATTATTACATCGTCATGTGTAACCACATATAGCGGCGAAACCGTTAAGGAGGATAGGACTTTAGCTAACTTCTCATCCATTCAGCTGGCCATTCCGGCCGATTTGTACCTATCGCAGGGCGATACCTATAGCTTTACCATCGAGGGTGATAAAGATTTTTTGAGCGAAGTTATCACCGAGGTAAAGGGTAGCTCCCTTGTTATTAAAACCGAGGGTTGGGTAAACTTTGGATGGAGAAATCTGAAGGTAAAGGTTTTTGTAACTATGCCCGAGGTTAATGGCCTTACCGTTTCTGGCTCTGGCGATATTCGGGCTCAAACCCCAATCGCTACAGAGAACCTAAGTGTACGTGTTTCGGGAAGTGGCGATGTGAACATATCCAACCTAACGGTTCGTGATTTGGATGTTGCCGTCTCTGGTTCGGGCGACGTGAAGCTGTCGGGCAAAGGGAGTGCTGGAGATGCCAGCGTTAAGGTTACCGGTTCGGGCGATGTTGCTCTTCATGGAATTGAGTTCAATAATGCCGAGGTAAGCATTTCTGGTTCCGGTGATGCTTACCTAGTCGCTAGTCAGAGCCTTAAGGCTCGTGTTGTTGGGAGCGGCGACATTGTGTACTCCGGAAACCCATTGGTCGATGGTAAGGTATCGGGTTCGGGACGAATTAGAAACAAATAGCCTCAAGTTTTGTTACTAAATATAAAAGGGAGAAAGCGTTACGGTTTCTCCCTTTTGCTTAAAACTATTTTAGTAACAAAAGACTTCAACTATGTACAGGGTCGAAAGAGATACTATGGGCAAGGTGAATGTGCCAGCCGATATGCTATGGGGGGCTCAAACCCAGCGATCGCTTCAGAATTTTAGGATAGGCAGTGAGCGGATGCCCGAAGAGGTGATAAAAGCATTTGCCATTATTAAAAAGGCAGCTGCATTAGCTAACCATAAACTTAGGGTTTTGCCCCAACATAAAATGGATTTGATTGTAGCCGTGGCCAATGAGATTATTGACGGCAAGCAAATCGATCAGTTTCCGTTGGTGGTTTGGCAAACGGGTTCGGGTACTCAAACCAATATGAACCTGAACGAGGTTATTGCCAATAGGGCGCATCTGCTAAGCGGTGGTTCGCTCCTCGATGCAAAGAAAATCCTTCATCCCAACGATGATGTGAACCTCTCGCAGAGTAGCAACGATACATTTCCAACAGCCATGCATATTGCATCCTACTCAACCTTGATAGAACAAACCATACCTGCATTAAGCGCTTTGCACAAGCTGCTCGTTGCAAAAAGCAATGAGTTTTCTGAGGTAGTAAAGATTGGTCGCACCCACTGGATGGATGCCACACCGCTAACCCTTGGGCAGGAATTCTCTGGGTATGCATCTCAGGTTGAGCATGGCATAAAGGCTTTAGAGAATACGCTGCCCCATATGCTCGAACTGGCGTTAGGTGGCACCGCAGTGGGTACAGGGATAAATGCCCCCAAAGGTTTTTCCCTGCTGGTGGCCGAAATCATAGCAGATCTTACTGGATATCCATTTGTTTCGGCAGGCAATAAGTTTGAGGCATTGGCTGCACACGATGCCTTTGTTGAAACCCACGGGGCGCTCAAGCAGATAGCCGTAAGCCTTATGAAGATTGCCAACGATATTCGAGTGATGGCCTCAGGTCCACGCAGTGGAATTGGTGAGCTAATCCTGCCGGCCAATGAGCCCGGCTCATCCATAATGCCCGGTAAGGTTAATCCAACACAGGTTGAGGCGCTCACCATGGTATGTGCACAGGTTATTGGTAACGATACGGTCATTGCCGTAGGTGGGATGAATGGCCATTTTGAACTCAACGTGTTTAAACCGCTCATTATTCAAAACTTTATGCAGTCGGCTAAGCTGCTAGCGCAGGCTGTGCAGAGCTTCAATACCAATGCGCTACAGGGATTAAAGCCCAACTTGCAAAATATTGATCGTAACCTTGCCAACTCGCTAATGCTTATCACAGCCCTTAACCCACATATAGGTTACGAAAAATCGGCTGAGATAGCCAAAATGGCTTACGACCAGAATCTGACGCTCAAAGAGGCTGCAATGCAGCTGGGCTATGTGTCCGAAGAGCAGTTTGATAGGTGGGTGGATCCTAGGAGGATGGTGGGGAGGTGAAAGAATGATGAATAATGAATATTGAACACCGAATTTTGAAGTTATAAACCAAATGGTCTCGATTTGCTATTTCCGCCAAGCGAAAAGCATTCGCTGCTTAATTAAGTATTCTCTAGATTGGTGTTTAGAATCTTTTCAACTATACCCAACACCCTCCCGTACTCGAACCCACGCGACATCCCAAACCGTATTAGTTTGGTTTTAAGGTCGTAGCTATCCTTAGCTTTTATGGTTTTAGCCTTGGCGGCAAGGAGTTCACGGAGCATATCGTCGTTGCTGTGCTCTGCCGATTCGGAGAGGGCTGTGGCAATGTGCTCATCGGCTATGCGCTTGGCGCGGAGCGCCATCTCAATCTTTTTAGGACCCCACTTGTTAAACCGGGCCTTCTCGCGGGCAAAGGAAATGGCATATCGGCTCTCGTCAATAAATCCATCTTTAACTAGTAGGTCGATAATTTTCTTGATCTCTTCCGTGTCTACCCCCCACTGAAGAAGCTTTTGCCTAATATCGTAGGGGCATTTTTCGCTTTGGCTGCAAAGCCATTGCGCTCGATCGAGCCCTTTTTTTGTATCCATTGGCTTAATTTATTCCGAGATTTTAAGTTTTATCCTGCTTTTTAAAGCAAAATACGAATACGCAAAAATTGATTGAATGACTGATTGACCCTGCTTGCAAGCTGCCTGACTGACGTCGGAGACAGGGACGCCAAGTTGCAAAGAAGAATAAATATAAACAAACGCCCACTCACTCCCCAAGACTTTTGACTTTCTGACTTTCAACTTTCAACTTCCCCTCTTCTGCATCTCAGCATTCTTTCTTTGCCATTAATATCTTTGCGCAATGTGACATTCACAAACCCCCTCTCGGCAAATACCGATGCGGTTTCAATTCCAAAGGCTTCGTTAATCTCGCAATAAACCCAACCCTTAGGTTTTAAGTGTTTTTGCGCCACGCTGGCAATGGCTTTGTAAAACTCCAGAGGGTTAACATCGCTAACGAATAGCGCCAGCTCCGGCTCGTTCTCCAGCACATTGGGAGCCATTAGTTCCTTCTCGCTTTCGCGTACATATGGCGGATTGCTCACAATAATATCAAAAGGAGAACCGCTCAGCTCAGCGGGCAGGTTGAGTATGTTTTCATTGATTAATGTTAGGCTTACCCCATTCTCCATTGCATTTTTCGATGCCACCTCAAGGGCTTCGGATGAAATATCGAGCGCAAAAACCTTGGCTCCGGGGATGTTCTTGGCAAGGGTAATGGCAATACAACCCGACCCAGTACCTATGTCGAGGATTGACGGAGAACTTTCGTTGTGTGTCGTTAAAATCCAATCCACCAGTTCCTCCGTTTCGGGGCGGGGGATAAGTACGCTTGGGGTTACCTTGAGGTTAAGACCAAAAAACTCGGTATTTCCCAAAATATATTGAATTGGCTTTTGTAACTTTAGCTGCGAAATATAGTATTCTAGCTGGGTGATCTCACCGTCCGAAAGGGTAAGCTGAGGATTTGCAATGGCATCGTGAATTTTTTTGTTGGAAACAGATTCAATTGCCATACGGGCTATGGCCTTAGCTTCCGACAAAGGGTAGATAGGTTCGAGTTCGTTACATATCGATTTGTACCTTAAAAGAATGCTGTTGTCGCTCATGGTAGTATTGCAGAATTGTATCTCAAAAGTAATCAATAAATATGGAACAGCCGAGTCTTGATCAACTCTATATGAGCCGTTGCCTTGAGCTGGCTAGCAACGGTATGGGTAACGTGGCACCAAACCCTATGGTGGGATCAGTTATAGTGCATAATAACAAGATAATTGCCGAGGGATACCATACGGAGTATGGAAAGGATCATGCCGAACGGGCAGCCATTAATGCGGTTAAGGATACCGATGTTCTCAGTGAATCAACCCTATACGTATCGCTTGAACCCTGCTCTCACTTTGGTAAAACACCCCCTTGTGCAAATCTAATAATTGACTCAAAGATAAATCGGGTAGTAGTGGCAACACTGGATCCCAACCCAAAAGTGCAAGGCCGGGGGATTGAATTGCTCAAAAATGCAGGTGTTGAGGTGAAGGTTGGTGTGCTCGAAAAGGAGGCCAAGGAGTTGAACCGTAGGTTCTTTGTGTACCATATCAAAAAGCGGCCATACGTAATTCTTAAGTGGGCACAAACCCTCGATGGCTACATAGATGCTGTTCGTAAACCATCTGACCCTATTGCCCCGGTTTGGGTAACCAACGAGTTGTCGCGAACCCTGGTTCACCGATGGCGTAGCGAGGAGCAGGCCATAATGATTGGAACCAACACTGTGGACAAGGACAACCCCAGGCTCGATGTGCGCAATTGGAGCGGACGCTCACCCATGCGAATAGTGCTCGACCGCAAGCTTAGGCTATCGCCCGATGTGAACGTGTACGACGGTTCGTTGCCAACCATAGTTTTTGTTGGGAACAACAGTAGCGCTGCCAGCAAACGGCAAACATTTGCCTCGGTACCCAACATGGAGCTGCTTACCATCGATTTTGCGAAGGGGGCCGAGGATCAGGTTCTGAAAGAGCTGTACGATAGGGGTATTAACTCGGTAATTGTTGAGGGTGGAGCTATGCTTATCAACAGCTTTGTGAAGAAAAACTATTGGGATGAAGCCCGTGTGTTTGTTGGCAATAAGTTTTTTGGCGATGGTGTTAAAGCCCCTGAGCTAAGTGGCGAGCTGTTCAGCTACGATGAGGTGGGCGATAGTAAGCTGTTTACATACAGGAATAGGCTCTCGAGAGGTTAAACGGCTGCAAATTCAATGGCCGACTCATCCCAAAGCGGAGCCGACTTAATTGCCGGAATTATCTCCTCTGGGGTCGATACCATTTGCCAAATATGCCTGTGTTCGGGGCGCATGAAGCGCTCCTCAATCATCTTCTCTATTAGTAGCTCCAGGTGTGAGTAAAAACCGTCGGTATTAAGAACTATAATGGGTTTTGTAAACTTTCCCAACCGCTTTAGTGTGAACACTTCCATCAGTTCCTCAAGTGTTCCACACCCACCGGGTAGGGCAACCACCGCATCTACGTTTTCGGTAAGCTGCTTTTTGCGCTCGCGCATATCCTTAACAAGCACCATTTGGGTAAGCCCCTTGTGACCCCATTCCACCTTATCCATAAAGCGCGGCAGAATTCCAACCACCCTGCCCTGTAGCGATAAGGTCGTGTCGGCTAAGCAGCCCATTAGGCCTACTGATCCCCCACCGTATAGAATTGTGGCGTTGGCTTTAACCAACTCCTGGGCAACAACTTTGGTTGCCTCAAAGTACTTGCTGTCAATCTTTGCGCTGGAGGCGCAAAATACACATATTTTCATGGTAAAAGTTGTAAGCGAGCGGTAGTAATAATACGAATATCGCCAAACCGGCAATGATTTGGCGATATATCTTATGTAGGTTGTTTATAGTAACGCTTCGAGCTTTGAAACCAATGTTGCCTTGGGTACAGCACCAACCTGCTTATCGGCTATCTCACCGTTTTTGAAGAATAGGATGGTGGGGATATTGCGAATGCCAAACTTGCCTGCTACGCCGGGGTTGCTGTCAACATCAACCTTGCCTACAACTGCTTTGCCTTCGAATTCCTCGGCAATCTGTTCAACAAAAGGGGCTACCATACGGCATGGTCCGCACCATTCTGCCCAAAAATCGAGTAGTACAGGTTTGTCAGATTTGAGAACAATCTCTTCAAAATTAGCATCGGTAATTGCAAGTGCCATAGTTCGTAAGTTTTATTTGTTAATGAATTTTTATTTGTAAAGATAACAGCTTTGGTTTAAAAATGTTCCTCAATGCTTAAACGATGAGAAAAATGATTTGTCGCTAATTCACCTTGTAGTTGATATCCATTTGGTTAAGATGTTTGACTAGCTCGTTGCTTACGCTTATGCGGAACGTGCGCGAGAACAGCTGAATACCAATGCTCGACTCGGGATCGAGCAGCTTAAAGTTTAGCGTAACATTTCCTGGATGCTCCGATACCACATGCTTGATATCCTTGATTAAATCGTCGGTTACCTCATCGAGCATTAGGGTTAGGGTAATCTTTTTAACCAGCTCCTCCCGCACATCGGATAGCATATGCATACTCTTGATGCTAAATTCCAGCTCGCCCTGTCTGAATCGGCTGGGGTTAAATCGGCCTTTAATCATTAGGGGGTAACCCACGTAAAAGAACCTACGATATAGCTCGAAATCTTTTCCAAAGAGGGTGAATTCGTACGAGTCGGTAAAGTCCTCGATGGTAATGCGTCCGTAGTATGTTCCTTTTTTGGTAGGTAGCACCTTGGCATCTGACACAATGCCGGCTACCGTAATATCTCGTCCGTTAAGCGAAACGGGATCATACATCTCGGCAAGGGTGGTGTTACAGAAGTTGTCCACCTCAAGCTTAAAGTCATCCAGCGGATGCGCCGATAGGTATATCCCAATAAGCTCCTTTTCCTTGCTTAGGTTCTCAAGTTTCGACCATGGTTCAACCTGCGGAGCCTCGGGTTTTTGAAGTTCGAAGCCCGATTCGGTTCCTCCAAATAGCGTTTGCTGCACGTTGTTCTTCTCGGTTTGAGCTTTTGCGCCATAGCGCATGAGCTGCTCAATGTAGGATACACCTTTGGGGTCGACCCCAAAATACTGCTCCCTTTTCAGTCCCCCCAAATTGTCGAGAGCTCCTGCTAGCACTAGTGCCTCCACGTTTTTCTTGTTAACCGTTTGCAGGTTGATGCGTTCCACAAAGTCGTATAAATCTTTGAATGGGCCATCCTTTCGGGTTTCAATAATGTTGGCAACGGCTCCCTCGCCAACCCCCTTAACGGCTCCTAGCCCAAAGCGTACATCACCGTTTGGCATTACGGTAAACTTGTAGTTACTGTGGTTCACATCGGGGCCAAGCACCTGAATACCCATTCGGCGGCATTCATCCATGAAGAGGGTAATCTTCTTAATATCCGATAGGTTTCGGCTAAGTACTGCCGCCATGAATTCGCTGGGGTAGTGCGCTTTTAAGTAAGCAGTTTGGTACGATACGTAGGCGTAGCACGTGGAGTGTGACTTGTTGAATGCGTACTGAGCAAAGGCCTCCCAGTCGTTCCACACCTTTTCCACCTTTTTCTTATCGAAGCCCCGCTCATGGCACCCATCAACAAACTGGGCCTTAAGTTTATCCATTACGGCCTTTTGCTTTTTACCCATGGCCTTACGCAGCGAGTCGGCTTGCCCCTTGGTGAACCCAGCCAGCGATTGCGAAAGGCGCATCACCTGCTCCTGATACACGGTAATGCCATAGGTCTCCTCAAGGAATTCTTTCATCTCGGGGATATCGTACTCAATCTTTTCGCGTCCGTGTTTACGGGCAATAAAATTGGGGATGTACTCCAGGGGGCCCGGACGGTAAAGGGCGTTCATAGCGATAAGGTCTTCGAATCGGTTGGGCTTAAGCGCACGCAGGTGTTTCTTCATCCCAGGCGATTCAAACTGGAAAAGCGCTGTGGTGTCGCCCCGCGCGTAGAGTTCGAAGGTTTCCTTATCGTCGAGCGGAATTCTATCTATATCAATGTCAATATCTTTCGACTCCTTAATGAACTGCAATGCATCCTTAATAATGGAGAGGGTTTTAAGCCCAAGGAAGTCCATTTTAAGCAGGCCTACATCCTCAACGTGCTTCCCATCGTACTGGGTTACGTAGAGTTCAGCATCCTTGTTAATGCAAATGGGGATGTGCTCCTCAAGGTTATCGCGACCAATAATAATACCGCAGGCATGCACACCGGTTTGTCTAACCGACCCCTCAAGAACCTCGGCGTATTGTAGGGTTGAGCGAACCAGGTCGTCGGGTGATTTTTTACACTCCAACAGCTCGGGAACCTCCTTGTATGCCTTGGCAAGCGTTGTTCCGGGTCGTTCGGGTACCAGCTTGGCGATACGGATTGCCTCGGGTAGGGGGAGCTTCTGAACGCGGGCAACATCGCGAATGGCCATCTTGGCAGCCATGGTGCCAAAGGTGATGATGTGTGCTACCTTGTCCTTGCCATATTTATTTACAACCCATTGCAATACGAGTTCGCGTCCATCCTCATCAAAATCGATATCGATATCGGGCATGGATATACGCTCGGGGTTTAGGAAACGCTCAAACAGCAGGTCGTACTTTATGGGGTCAATATCGGTAATGCGGAGGCAGTAGGCCACTGCCGAGCCCGCTGCCGAGCCCCTGCCAGGGCCAACGGAAACGCCCATCTCACGAGCAGCGCGCAGGAAGTCCCACACAATAAGGAAGTAGCTGGGAAACCCCATGCCCTTGATAACCTCGAGTTCAAAGTCGAGGCGCTCGCGAATATCATCGGAAATACTATCGCCCCATCTCATTTTAGCCCCTTCGTAGGTGAGGTGCCTAAGGTACTCGTTATCCTCGGTAAAGCCCTCGGGTAGGGCAAAGTGGGGCATGATGGGGGCGTGGTTAAGGGAGTAGACCTCAACCTTATCGGCTATTTCGAGCGTGTTGTGAATTACCTCGGGATGGTTTGGAAAAAGCCTAATCATCTCGTCCTCGCTTTTGAGGTACTCCTGCATGGTGTAGTGCATACGGTTGGGATCGTCTATATCCTTCCCGGTATTTAGGCATATAAGCCTGTCATGCGCTTGAGCATCCTCGGCGTTGATGAAGTGAACATCGTTGGTGGCAATACACTTAACGCCAGCTTTTTCGGCTAGCTGAAAAATAACCTCGTTCACCTTCTTCTGTTCAAGATAGGTGTCCTCTGAGAACCCTCCCGGCTTAACCGGATGCAGCATAACCTCGAGGTAGAAGTCGTCGCCAAAAATCTCTTTAAACTCGTATATTACCTCCTCGGCTCTTGCAAGGTTTCCCTTTATAATGGCCTGTGGGATCTCGCCACCCAAACAGGCTGATGAAACAATTATTCCCTCGCTATACTTGCGTAGCAGTTCCTTGTCGATACGAGGTTTCTGGTAAAAGCCCTCGGTCCAGGAGTACGATACCATTTTGGTGAGGTTGTGGTATCCAGTTTTATTCTTGGCCAGTAGAACAAGGTGATCGCCACCCCTGTCGTCCTTATCGCGACTTCTCCTGTCGGGAGTTACGTAGGCCTCGCAGCCAATAATGGGTTTGAAAAGCTTCTGCTCGGCAGCTTTTAACTTCTCTTGCAGCTCGGTAAGGGTTGCGTTGGGTTCGCCCGATTCCTCCAGCTTCTTGATATCCTCCTTAAGCAGCTTAATTTCGCAAGTGTGCTGGTCGTTTACCTTGTTCACCGTGTTAAGAAACTCCTTAACCCCAAACATATTACCATGGTCGGTAATGGCTATTCCTCGCATACCAAGGCTTTTGGCTCTTTCAACAAGACCTTTTATGCTCGAGGCGCCATCGAGAATGGAGTACTGGGTGTGAACGTGAAGATGTACAAACTTGCTCATTGCTTATTAGTAGGGGATTACAGTATTTGCGTACGAATTGATTTGGTTTCCCAAAGTTAGCTCATTGCGTAGCAAAATTTGAGTGATGTTGAAAACTATTGAATAAAATATATATCTACCTATGATATAGTGTTTTTAGTAGGAACAAGGATGTTGGTTGCAAAACTTTGATGATGTAAACAATTTGCAATGGTAATGGTTAAATTATACAAAGACCAGTTCATCTAATCGGGTGGTTGGCTTAAAATTGCTATCTTTGAACTTCGAGAGAAACCATATTAAAATCAACAAAAATGAGCTTTAGCGGACAATCCCCCTTCGCAAATATCCCCCCAGTTGTTAAGAATCTGATAATTATCAATGCCATTATGCTGCTTGCCTCTTTTATGTTTGGTAGCGTGATGCGCATCGACCTTAACCGTGAACTGGGGCTTTTTTACTTCGAATCGCCTCAGTTTAAACCATTCCAGCTGGTTACACACATCTTTATGCACGGGGGCATCGCCCACCTTTTCTTCAATATGTTTGCCCTGTTCATGTTTGGTCGAGTGCTAGAGCAGGTGTGGGGTAGCAAGCGTTTCTTTATCTACTATTTTTTCACGGGGTTGGGTGCTGCGGTGCTTCACTCCATGGTGAACTTTATTGAGGCCAAATCGATTATGGCAAACCTTACCCCTGAGCAAATCAACTTGGTTAAAACTGAGGGTACTGCCATCTTTATGCAAGGCAAAAACTATATGCACTCGGGAATGGCTTCGCTTAATATGCTGTTTAATATTCCTACGGTTGGTGCCTCTGGAGCCGTGTTTGGAGTGCTACTGGCGTTTGGTATGTATTTCCCAAATACACAGCTGATGCTGCTTTTCCCGCCAATTCCCATTAAAGCTAAATACTTTGTAATTGGCTATGGTTTAATTGAACTATACCTAGGTTTTACACAAGCAAATAGCGGAGTTGCACACTTTGCCCACCTGGGGGGTATGGTGTTTGGCTTTATTTTGATAAAGATCTGGTCCAAGAAACGTGATAGATTTTTCTAAAAGTTTTGGTATGGGTAGCATTTTCGATGAGATAAAACAATCCTTTAAGCAGGGTGGAACGCTGGTTAGGTTGATATATATAAACCTAGGAGTGTTTTTGGCTTTCAATATTTTAAAAGCGATACTCTTTTTAGGGGGTATTGATATTGGCTTTAAGCTATCGCAATATATTGCTGTTCCTGCATACTTACCTAATCTAGCCAGTAGGCCCTGGACCCTTTTTACGTATATGTTTTTTCATGAGGGGTTTATCCATATACTATTCAATATGCTCTGGCTTTACTGGTTGGGACGCATATTTTTAGGATTTATGACTGAGCGCAAGCTGCTTGGCGTGTACATCATGGGGGGTATTTCTGGCGGCTTTTTGTATATTTTGTTTTACAATATCTTCCCAGCCTTTAGCGAGGCTCTGCCCAGCTCGTTTGCCTTGGGTGCATCGGCATCGGTGCTTGCAGTGGTGTTTGCGGCGGCAGCTTACGCCCCCAACTTTACGCTTAACCTTATGTTTATTGGGCCAGTAAGGCTCAAGTATATCGCTGCCTTCATGGTTGTGCTCGATATTATTGGTATTGCAGGAGCCAATGCTGGTGGCCATATTGCCCACCTGGGCGGAGCGCTGTTTGGATACCTATTCATCTACTTTCAAAAGCAGAATGTTGATTTGGCCAAGCCGGTTTACTTTTTTATTGATGCCTTTACCTCCAGCCCTTCGGCTCAGCGTCGGAAGAAAATGAAGGTGGAGTACAGCAAGCCCAAGGACGATTACGAGTACAACAAGATGAAAGCCGAACAGCAGAAAGAGATTGATGCGATTTTAGACAAGATATCGAAGGGTGGATACGATAGCCTTACGGCTGAGGAGAAGAAGACCCTTTTTAGGATGAAGGGACATTAGACATCGATATACGTGGCACCAATAAACTTTTGTTGAACTAACTGAATGCCAATTGCGAAAGTTTGTCGACATAATTCTGCAAATACTTACGCTTGTGTCAGGGCTTTCGCTGCTGCTGGCATACCTTTCTGTTCACATTAAGCCTACCGTTTTCTGGTTTCTGGGGTTAGTAGGTTTATCGTACCCGTTCCTACTGCTTATAAATGTTGCCTTTTTGGTATACTGGATTATTCGCTGGAAATGGCTTTTCGTGTATCCTACACTTGCCATACTGTTGGGTGTATCGCATTTTGCCAATTTTTTTCAGTTTCCCTTTGGGAAAAATAGTGAGGTGACTACCGATGATCTGAAAATTGTATCGTACAATGTAAACCTTTTTCAGCTCTATTCATGGGCCGAAGAGCCACCTACACATAGCCATATTTTCACCTTTATTCGCGACGAGAATCCAGATATAGTTTGTTTGCAGGAGTTTTACGTGGTTAGCGATAAGTTTACAGAGCAGCAGGCGCGTGAGGCTCTTAGCTACGATGTGCATATTGGATACATTACCAAGGGCACGAAAACAGGATACGGTTTGGCCACATATAGCCGTTTCCCAATTGTGAATTCAGGCGAGATAAAGTTTGAGAATAGCGCCAATGCCTGCATCTATTCCGACGTTCTGATTGGATCAGATACTGTTAGGATTTACAATAACCATTTACAATCGCTAAGGCTTAGGGAGAGTAATATAAGTTTTTTACAAAACCAAAGTAGCCGGAAGGAAGCTCAGGCAATGGACGAAATCAAAGATATTTCATTCAGATTTAGGGATGCGTTGCGCAAGCGAGCTCAGCAGGTGGAGCTGGTCACCGACCACATACTAAGCAGCCCATACCCTGTGATAGTTTGTGGCGACTTAAACGAGTCGCCCATATCGTACAACTACCGAAAAATGAGGGAAAACCTGAACGATGCGTTTGTTGAGGCAGGGGCTGGGGTAGGGTATACGTACAAGGGCTTTTTCCCATCGTTTAGGATTGATTACATTTTGTACAACCCAAAGTTTTCGGCTACCAGCTACTACAGCCCAAGGGTTTACCATTCCGATCATTACCCTGTGGTGGCCACCTTGCGAAAGGAGTAGGAACAATTTCTAATCCTTCTTCTTTTTCCAAACCCTTAGCTGGCACATGCAACCACCAGTCATGGTTTGGTCCTTATCTACAACTAGCGGAAGCCCATCGCGCTCCCAGTCATGAATTCCGCCAGCAAGATTTGCCACGTTAGTATACCCTTTGCCCAGGAGGAATTCGACCACCTCCTTACTGTGAATTCCCACGGCATCGGCAATAATTATTGGGCGGTCGGTGGGTAGGTGGTGGTAGTAGTTTTCAATCTCCTTATCGTGGCAGTAGAGACATTCTGGAACATCGAAAAGTTTGTTTTTAAGGAGGAGCTCAAGACGGAGGTCGAGTAGGATTGCACCATTCTTACACAGCTCGTTGGCCTCGCGGGGCGAGAGGTGTAGCATGCCATTAATGGTAAATCCATACCCTTCGAAAAAGTTTTTCATACTCAGTTCATTTTGCACATTTCACACAGAATAAGCTCTGGGGCATAAGCGCAAGCCTTCCTAAAGGGATATCGCCACCACAGCGGCGGCATATTCCAAACTCTTCGGAATCGATTTTGCTAAGGGCATAGTTTAGCTTCTTCAGCTTATCTTCGGCTTGCCTTAAACCTGCGTCAGCAACCGCCTTATTGTTAATGGCATCCATTCGCGATACGCGCCCTATTGCATTGTCGGGTGCAACTGGCTGCGATATCTGCTTGAAGTCCTCAAATATCTTTTGAGTTTTTCAATTTCGTATGCAATAAGCGCTTCAAATTCTTGTTTTTTGGCCTGGTTCATTATGTTGCACTCTTAATCCACCCCTTTAGGGTGGCTGGTGTAGGCATTTTCCCTTGGATCTTTAGTTCTCCATTAATTATTAGTCCAGGCGAAAGCCACACGCCGTAGCTGGGGAACAGGTTTACGTCGGTTATCTTCTCAACTTTGGCATTTATGCCAAGCTCATCCACAATTTCACGACACATTGCTTCGAGCCGTAAGCAGTTTGGGCAACCGGGGCCGAGAACCTTAATATCCATATTTCTGAATTTTTATAATTGCTGCTTTTTTAAATTTCCAACCTGCCTGACTTTTAGCAGTCAGGTGTAAAATGTAAAATTTCCAATGAAAAAGTATAGTTGAGTAAATCATTTTTCAGCATTTGCTTTTACATTCATCATTGAACATTTTACATTTTACATTTTTATTGCCCGCACCCACAGCAACCTCCTTGCATACCACACGCAGGGGCGCTAGGCATAGCCGCTTCTTTCGATTGTTTTGGTGGCTGGTATTCGTTGCACTCCTCGCCATAGGTTGGACAAGGAGCAGTTAGCTTGCTGCAGGGGCCAAAGGTTGGGTCTATCCACTCCTGTTTTGTGCCCTCAGCTTCAAATTTTAAATCGCACGTTTTGCAGTAGAATGTTGGCATATTAGAAATGATTGGTTGATTGATTGGATACCTGCCTGTCTCGGGTCTCGTCATTATTTGACGAGATAACGAGAGCAGGATTAGCTAACGAGTGACGGGTTCCTAGTTGCAACGGTAACCCATTGCCAACTGCTTCTTGCAAACTGCCAACTATAAGGTTCACTGATTGGTTGATTGATTGGATGATTGGTTGATTGATTGACTGGTTGCTTGCCTCTGCTTGTTTCGTAATACAAAACATAACGAGGGAAACCGACGTTTTTGGAGGTTGACGAGATGACGAGGGTTAACGAATGACGGGTTCCTAGTTGCAACGGGAAACCATTGCCAACTGCTTCTTGCCAACTGCCAACTTATAAGGTTGATTGGTTGGATGATTGGTTGACTGATTGCTCCAGTGATTATAGGAGGTGTAGCCATTTATCCTTTGCTATTTAAAATTTCCTAACATCCGCAGCCACATCCACCGCAACCGCCCGACTGATTGTGGCCTCCGCAGTGCTCGGCATCATCAATTAAATCCTGACGAAGGATAAGCGGCAGCCCATCGCGGTTCCATTGAATAATACCCCCGTCGAGGTTGCTGGCGTTACTATACCCTTGGTAGTTCAACAGATTTACTGCTTTAACGCTTCGCACGCCGTTGTTGCAGGCAACTATCAGTGGCCTGTCCTTGGGCAGCTCGCCATACCTATCGGCAATTACCGACATGGGCAGATGGATTACCTCGGTGGAGTCGAACTTGATAATGTCGAGCTCATCGTCCTCCCTTATATCAACAATAAGTGCGTTATGGTTTGCAACGGCATCGGCAGCTGCATAGGAGCCAATATGGCTAACCCCGGGCAGGGTAAAGGCTTGGTGCTTTGGTGTATCGGTAGTATTCATAATTATTTTTTTGCAAAGATAATAAATATGGTATGGATGTGCTAAATGATAGTAACAGGATGACTAAGGAGAATGTTGAATACTATATCCTTAGAGTAGCTGCAATACGTTTGGGGTTTAGCAGAAGATTAAGGCCGTCAATTATGCTGGTGCATATAATATCAGCATTCATTAGCGCCTGAACCGATGCTCCTTCGGCTTGAACAACTGCAATGCCAAGAGTAGCCAGCTTAAGCATTTGCGCATCGTTTGCTCCGTTACCAATGGCCACAACCGATTGGGGTTTTAGGCTGGCAACAAAATCGGCCTTTTGCCTCCCCTGCTCTTTCCCATCAATAATTTTTACGTTGATATTGGTATTGGCAAAGGTTTTCTTAACTGTTCCAAACGTGTCGGCAGTAATAACGTGAACCGAAAGGTGCTCCGAGAGCTTGCCGAGCAGTGTAATTACGCCATTAATCTGCTGTCCGTTGATGGCTAGTGTTCCGTTGTAGTCGAGCACCAGGCTCTCTGCAAACATTGGTTCTCTGTTGGGAATGTTAATTCTAATCATTGTGCTTTGCTCTAATCTGTTCGCTAAAATTTGGAGTAATGTATATATTTTTTTTGATTTGGTTGAAATAGTTTTTCAAAATGGATAATTGTCTGCAACAGAAAAATAATTCAACAACATTAAATTAATTTGATTCTGATAACCAAATAATTCATCAGGTTTTCCTGTGCATAGTAAAGGATAAAGCACGCAATTGATAAGAATTGCAATCTATTTTATAACTCTAAACAAACAACCCTATGAAAAAAACAAAATCGGTGATTATTCTGCTGTTAATCACACTTAGTTTAAATGGATTTGGATCTGATAAAATTAAGGTACCCGTATTTGGAGAGATTCCTTTTGTGCAAAAGGGAGACCTTTATTCTCTTGATTTAGGAAAGCTGGGCAAGTTTAGCTTTAAGGGATCCATCGACCCCCTTTCCCTATCAACCTCAGTGGGCATCGATGACCTAAAGATGTTTCCAGGAGCCACTGTGATGTCAGTGCTGGGGCTGCAGGACATTGAGATGACCATTACCAGTAAGGCGTTTGAGATTGCGGCCAATATCGACGATAAGTTTAAGGATGAGATTGTGGATGAGGTGAAGAAGATTAAGGTGATTGCCCCCGTAATCGAAACCGTGTTCAATACGCTTGAGATACGAAGTTCAAGGGCATCGCTAACCTACAACCTGAGTATGGAGCTGGTTGGGGCATTAGACCTCAATATCTACGTTTTTGGCTCAAGGCTTCCAATACCGAAGGTTGAAGGGGCTATCGATCCCGTAAAGATAGTGAAAACCATTGCTTCAAAAATTGAGGATGTGGCTAAGGATGAGTTGGCTAAGGTGGGCAAAGCAGTGGCAAATGCAGCTGTAGAGTCGGGTAAGGCTATTGCAGGAGCTTTCGACGATGCAATGAAAATTGCAAAAACTGCATCAAAACATATGACACATAAACCCTCGGAGTGCGACAACAAATGCGTTCCCGATCATGCGTGGAAACTATCAAAACCCCTGCTCAACGGGGCCAATCTTGCTCTATGCGAGTTTTATGATCGAACTATGCCCGTACTAGTTAACATCCAAGGTAAAACACCCCAGCAAACTGAGGAGCTACGGAAAGGGTATGTGCTAGAACAGTGGAACCAGGTAGTTGGTAAAATTGATAACGACTGGAATCGCATAAGGGGTGATCGCTCCTATGTGAGTTTTTACCTTGTGCCGGATAATGCAGCGAATGGGGGAAGGATCTTCAGGAGTAAGATTGATGAGTATAAGAATAGACATCTAGATGCGAGGAATAGCATTTGGCAGCAATTGATGAGAGATACAAAGTTTGCAGGCCCAATAGATCTCTACACAACTGAGGTGAATGAGAATGCTCAGCTTCATATTAGGAATTATTGGAACAAGACAGCCATTCACATTGAGCATGGTAGCCCAAAAAGTGAAGAGATTTCACCTGCTTGGGCTAGCGCCAACTGGATTTTCGAGAAGGTGAAAGGGAAAAATGCTGTAAGAATAAAAAGTGCTTGGAAAGATGCCTATCTACATATCGAGACTGGAACACTAGGTTGCTCCCCGATAGGAGCTGGTGCGCTGAGTTCAATGTGGGTAATTGAGGATATTCCTGGTTCTAATTCAGTACGCATAAAGAGCTTGTGGAAGAATACAGAATATTTACATATTGAGAGAGGACGGTTGGAGTGCTCACAAATAGATTATGGTTGGCTTAGCGCACGGTGGGAGTTAGGATATATAAGAGCAGCCAAGCCTGAACCTAAGCCTGAGCCAAAAGATCAAATAATTAGCGCACAGTCCAGCGTTAAGTTTAATCAACAGGTAAGGCTCACTAATATTCTTAATCAGACACAACTGAACATTGAATTTGGAGGGCCACAGTGCGACAAGGCTGCTCCCGGTTGGCTAAGTGCAAAATGGGTTCTTGAACCCGTTGAGGGCGGAAAATATATGAGAATTAAGAGTGACTGGAAGGGAACCTATCTCCATGTGGAGAATGGGAAAGTGGAATGTTCGCAGGCAGGCCCAGGATGGCATAGCGCTATGTGGTCAGTTCATAAAGTTCCAAATACAAATGGCATACTGTTGAAAAATAGACATAATAATACCTACTTGAATATTGAGAGTGGGAAGCTTCAGAGTACCGAGATCGCTCCAGGATGGCTTAGCGCAAAGTGGAATATTGAATATTTGTAGAGATAACACTTGCAGTTGAAGAAAAGTGCCGACATGTTTTGTTGGCACTTTTTTTACAAGTTTGCTGCAAATACCTAGCTGAGAGTATAAGTATCGAATTTCAGCGCTGGATCGCTTGAAAGAATAGGGTAATCCAATCTAATTCTTTTGCCCCGTTTTGTGAAGCATGATATTCGCCTTCTCAATGGTCATCACGCAACCCGTTTTCAGCTTGCCGAAGTAGGGCAAAATGGTTTTGGCAAAGCTTTCCACCTTCTCGGCCTCATCAATTATCTCAATTACCAGGGGTAGTTTTTCGGTGATCTCCCAAAACTTCATCGACTTAACCGTGCTGCTCGATCCATAGCCCATCACCCCTTTGAGTACGGTGACGCCCGCCATACCGTAGCGCTTGGCGGCAAATACAATTACCTCGTAAAGGGGCGAGTACCTAAACTTATCGGTGTTGCTAATAAAAATGCGCAAATGCTTGGCTTCTCTATTGGTTTCCATAGGTTAGTATAGTTTAGTAATAAGGTTTCCAAGGTAAACGGCCACTAAGCAAAGAAATACGCTAAGGCTGGTGTATAGGGCAAAAAGCACAAAGTTGCCATCCCTTAGCAGGAAGATATTCTCGCTGCTAAAGGTAGAGAATGAGGTGAACCCACCGCAAACCCCAACGGTAAGGAATAGCCGTAGGTCGGGGCTAATGATGTTGCTTTTGCCCGATATCCCATAGATAATGCCAATAAGTAGGCAGCCGATAATATTTACGGTAAAAGTTCCCAGCGGGAACGAGGTAAGGGTGTTGGCGTGAATTAGGCGCGAGAGCAGGAATCGGCCAACGGTTCCAATAAATCCACCAGCACCAACAATAAGAATTAAACGAAGCATTTTACTAAATATATTGATTGTTGCAGGAGCCATTAGCATGTAAGCGGTTTATGGCTAGCCCCATAGCCAGAGGTAGCAAAGGTAGTGAAAATCTAAGATGATAAGTTAGCAAGAACTATTCGACCTAAGAAGTTCAAAAAACGTAGAATGTCTTAGGTCGAGTTCACTTGAAATTTAAGAGTGGCTCAAAAGATTAATTATGGCTTAATCTTTTGGAAAAGCGAAAGAAGTTTATCTCTATACATATCACTAATGCTTTCTTCATGCTCGCCAATGGGCTTTAGGCGTTTACCTCCTCGGGGGTTAGTGCCGAATTGAAATACATGTAGTTTAAAACCTATTTCTATTGGCAAATGCCACTAAAGAAAGCATCACTGGAACTTCAACCAATACTCCTACCACAGTTACCAGTGCAGCTGGCGATTGCAACCCAAACAGCGCAATGGCTACCGCAACGGCCAGTTCAAAAAAGTTACTGGCACCTATCATGGCCGCCGGACCACACACAGGGTATGGTAGCTTTAACTTTTTGCCACCGTACCAAGCAATGAAGAAGATAAAGTAGGTTTGTATTACAAGTGGAACAGCGGCAAGTAGTATTATTAGGGGATTGCTAATAATGTTCTGACCTTGGAAGGCGAATAGTAAAACTAGTGTTACTAGCAAAGCAATGATGCTAACGGGCTTAAGCCTTGGTAAGAAAACTTCCTTGAACCACTTCTCTCCTCTACTACTTAGTAGAATTCGTTGGGTTATGACTCCTGCAACCAGAGGTACAACAACAAAAATTAGCACGCTAGCCACCAGGGTATCGTAGGGGATAACCACATCAGTAATGCCAAGTAATAGTCCAACAATTGGAATAAATGCAACAAGGATTATCAGATCGTTTACCGAGACCTGAACCAGTGTGTAGTTGGGGTCGCCGTCGGAAAGGTAACTCCATACAAATACCATAGCAGTACAGGGGGCGGCTCCCAGTATAATGGCTCCAGCAATATATTCGCCCGCCATCGATGGATCAATCCATGCTTGGTAAAGTTTGGAGAAGAAAAGCCAAGCAAAGAAAGCCATGGTAAAAGGCTTAATCAACCAGTTGATTATAAGAGTCCACACCACTCCTCTGGGCTTCTTTCCAATTTTTTTTATGCTCGAGAAATCCACCTGTAGCATCATGGGGTAAATCATAAGCCAGATTAGGATTGCCACAGGAATATTTACCCTAGCAATTTCGAGGCTGCTAATAAATTCTATGCTATCGCCAGCAAAATGGCCAATGCCAATACCCACTAGTATTCCCAGGGCTACCCATATGGTTAGGTATTTTTCAAAAAGACCGATAGTTTTTTTAGGTTTACCGGTAGTTGTAATCTCCTTGAACTCTTTGCTCATTGCTTTTCTTTTTTTATGGTTAGATATTATTACACTTTTGTCCCACTCACAGTGATTGAGTATATGCCTATATCGCCATTGGTAAAACTATGAATCTCATTATCGTTAAGATAGTTCCTAAGAATACTCTCGGGAATATCAATTTTACGCTGCTTGTGGGTGGTAACACTCTCAAAGCCCGCCTGTTTAATGGCAGCTAGATACTCTTCAATTGGTAACGCTCCAGATACACATCCAGCGTACATCTCGGCATCGGCTTTCAGTTTTTCTGGTAAATCGCCCTTAACAACCACATCGGATACACAGAAATGACCGCTAGGCTTAAGAACCCTTAAGATTTCAGCAAAGGCTTTCTTCTTGTCGGGAACTAAATTGAGCACGCAGTTTGAAATTACCACATCGAACTGATTGTCCTCAAGGGGCATATCCTCAATATCGCCCTTAACAAAGGTGACGTTGCTGTAGCCAAGTTTTGTTAAATTATCATTTGCCTTGGCAAGCATGGCCTCGGAGAAGTCGAGTCCAACAACCTTGCCCGCTTCACCCACAATTGCCCTTGCCACAAAGCAATCGTTACCTGCACCGCTTCCAAGGTCGAGCACGCTATTACCCTGCTGAATATTTGCATACTCAGTTGGTATTCCGCAGCCAAGGCCAAGGTCGGCATCGGGATTATGACCCTCAACGTTTTGGTACTCATCACCAATCATACTAAGGCCCAGCTCATCGCAGCAACTTGGTCCTCCGCAGCACGATGTGTTGAGCTTAAGGTTGCTGCTTAGCGCTATCTTATCGTACTTCTCTCGTACGGAAATTTTTATGTCGTTAGGTTTCATCGCTAGGATTTAAAGTGTTCAGTATAAAACTTAAAGAAGGCCTCCTTTATCTCATTGCGAACGCGAGTAAACTCGCTCCATATAAACTCATCGGTTCCGGTGGCGTGCGAGGGGTCATCGAAACCAATGTGCAGGCGATGCTTCACCTTGCCGAGGAAGGCAGGGCAGTTTTCGTTGGCCCCGCCGCAAACGGTTATAACGAAATCCCACTCCTGGTCGAGGTATTTCTCAACCGAGTCGGAGGTGTGGTGGCTAATATCAATGCCCACCTCTTTCATGGCGGCTACCGCCTTCTCGTTGAGTTTGCCCGATGCCTCAGTTCCTGCAGATTCAACAATAAGGTTCTCGTCGAAGGATTGAAGAAATCCGTGAGCCATTTGGCTGCGGCAGCTATTGCCGGTGCAGAGAATTAGAATTTTCATAGTTGTATAATTTTAAACATATCCGCAGACTTTGCTAATTCTTGTAGCTCTTTGTCAAACTTTTCTGATTTGTCCATCTTTATCTAATATCTAATGACGCAAACATACGACATTCTTTTAAGAAATTGAAATTTTTTGTATGAAATATTTGTTGACTACCTAAAAATACTTATAAGAACAATCGCTTACTACTACCCTGTCCGTATTGTGAAAAAGGGTTGCAGTAAGCGATTGCTGGGCGATTCTATAAATTAGTTGATATGACTTTGAATTATTTTTAGGTTCTTGGTTAAGTTACCTTCAATATCTGCAAATGCTTTGAACTGGCCTTCAAGTTCAGCTCTGGCCTTATCAACAGCTTCGTACTTGGGCTTAAATTCCTCAATGACAGCCTCCAGCTCAGCAATGCCTGGTATTTGAGGGATTTCTATTCCTAACCCTTTCATGGCGGGCTCTAGGAGTTTCATTGCAGCATTAGCAATGTAATCGGCTTTGGAGAGGGCGTCCTTAACAGAAAAACCAAATACCTTTTGGCTTAAAACCTTGTCTATCTCCTTAGTAACTTTACCAACTTGGTTTAATGCAGGCTCAATGGCCTTTATCCCCCCCTCAACTGGTGCAATAACTTTTGATACCTCAATTACCATATTTGCAGCTTTCACCACTTCGTTTGTGGTATTGTTAAAACCTTTAAATTGAGTTTCGGCTACATTCAGACTTTTGTTTAGTTCTCTTATCGCCGCCTCAATTGCCTTAAGCGCCTCAACATCTTTCACCTTATGAATGTTGTTCTCAAGGTCTCTTGCTGTTTTCTGGCCGCTAGTCATGGCGTTGTTTATGCTCTTCATTTTGTCGCTAGTGGAGTTAGAAACACTCTTCATCTTTGCTGTTGCGTTTTTTGCAGGTGTGATAAATGGTTTCTCGGCTTTATTAAAAGTTGACACACTTTTACTAACAGGAACCTTGGCCATAAAAACTGCCCTGTCCACACCAGCAGCAACAATTCCTATAACCGGTATTAAACTAATTGGTTTTAGAGCTGCGTTAGCGGTTCCCATAGTTTTGTCAATTTTCTTAAGAGAACTTGATATGTACGTAATTTTACCCATTACTTCATCGGCAGAGTTGGCGGCCTTGTTAACCGTATTCACGCTGCCCTGTATTTCATTGTATTCCCTTTGAGTGCTGGCAACATTTTTCTGAAACACAATAATCTCTTGGCGTATGGTAAGGCTATATATTCTAGCCTCGGTGTCTTTATAGTTGGGAACCCATTTCTGAGCGTTCTCATACATCTGCTTAACCTCAGCCAAGTTAACGTTAGGTTGTCGCTCGGCAGCTACGGCCTCTTGGTAGTAAGCCTCTGCAATAGTTGGTTTAATCTCCTCCTGCAGTCTTGCGGCTTCGGTATTGTCTTTGTCCCAGCCAACGGCCCAACCATACAGCTGCTCGGCGCGCAGCAACGAGGGGATATCGCCCTTTGATGTGTGTGCCTTTCCATCCTCGGTTAGTAGTTTCGACACTCTTTTTGAAGTATATACATACTCCTCATCGGCTCGTGCAGTATCGTTAAGTAGCGACTTTGCGTGGAAAAAAGCTTGGGCTGCAGGTATTACCTTCTCCCAGGTGTCGGCATCTTTAAATTTATCTCCATATGCAAATAGCTCGTTCTGGAAGTTTTTTAACGATTCTTGCCTTTTTTCAGTACCAGATTCGGTGTAGCGGTTGTGCCCTGTTGCAAAAATTGAGTTTGCGTTAGTAACCTCTTCTCTAGTTGTGCTTGCATGCAGTTTCTGTACAGCAAAATTATAGAAGACTGTATATGCGTATTCTTTTGCTTCTTCCTTATGGCTAGAGTAGTCGATGAATTTGGTTTCCCATTGCCACTTGTTTTTATGATGCTTTAAAGGCATATCAATTTTGGCGATGTTGCTGTAGATATCAACAAGCGTGCTGTAGATATGCAGTCTTCTTACTGCTTGGGCAGTATCCTTGGTGTTCTCGTACTGCTTTAGCTCAGCATGAATCTTCTGCATGGTGTTATCGAAGTTCTCGTACAGAAACTCCTTGGAGTTAGTATAGGCACGATCGGCAAGAACCCCTTGTGTAGCTAAGTATATTGCCTCAATTTCCATGTTGTCGCGGTATAGACTTCTTGCGTCTTGGTAGTATGTTCTCGACGGGGAGCTGAGCTTGTTGTGTGCGCCACAACTTGTAAGCAGCGTAATAGCTATTAAAACTGCTAGGTTTGTTAACTTAATTTTTGTAGAGATTTTCATAGTTTAATTATGTTTAGATGGTTTAATATTCTTTTGTTTAAATCTAGGTTGCACCTAAGGCACCAGTTTGAAATTTTTTTCTGACAACCTGGATGAGAATAAATACTTGTAAATGTTTTCTAGGATTCCTTGAACGTTTAGGTTTGTTTTCTACATAAGGGTTTTGGTCGTTTCGGAGTAGTAAAACATTCTATGCCGTATGTATGTGGCTAGCTATAAAGTCAATCTAGATAGATTTGTTTGCCAATTTTTTTAGTTCATTAGCACCTAAAGGAAAGAGGCCCTTAGATTAAAATCTAAGAGCCCCTTCTGTAATGTTATTATTTCCTTGTTGGCTCTACATATCCTACATCGCCCCAAAAATCATCCCGCTAATGGTGGCCATAATTACAACTAGTACTAGGTAAACCACGGTTTTTTTAGTTCCCATTACACCACGGATTACCAGCAGGTTGGGTAGCGATAGCGATGGCCCGGCCAGTAGTAATGCCAGTGCAGGGCCTTTGCCCATACCCGATGCAATTAGCCCTTGTATTATTGGCACCTCCGTTAGCGTGGCAAAGTACATAAATGCCCCTACGATGGATGCAAAAAAATTTGCAAAAATTGAGTTGCCACCAACAAGGTTCGATATCCAATGGCTTGGAATAATGCCAGGTATATTGGTCTCGTCGTGGGTTGAGCCCAACAGGAAACCAGCAACTATTACACCCAATGCCAGCAATGGCATGATCTGCTTGGCAAAATCCCAGCTGGCCAGCGTCCATTCCTTATTCTCATCGTCCTTTTTTAGCGTGATGATGCTAAGCCCAGTAATGGCAACTAGCATTGGAACAAGTGGGCTTAGTGGTCCACCAATATATGTTGAAGCAAGCACACCTGATACGCCAGTGGCAACGGCTGCTGATATTACCCACCACCACTTAATCTTTAAAATCTTTATAAGGGAGTAAACCAAGCCCAGCCCCAAAATACTGGTGATGTACCATTTATTGCTCCATATAAAGTACCAGGCGCCGCTGGTTTCGTCGGCTGAGGGTTTGCCCCAGTTGGCGAATACCAAAATCAATACAAGGATAAAGAAATGGAAAGAGGTTTGCCACATGGGTCGAGTTTCGGGAGGGAGCTGAATGTTCATTTGCTCCTCCTTCTTAGCTTTTTCCTCCTTACGATAAATAAACGACATAATACTACCAATAACTATGGCAAACACCACTGCGCCTATTATACGGGCAACTCCCATCTCGAACCCGAGGATTCGAGCGGTAAGAATTATTGCCAAAATATTAATGGCAGGCCCAGAGTATAGGAATGCCACAGCAGGCCCCAGGCCAGCACCACGCTTGTGAATGCTCGAGAAAAGGGGTAGAATGGTGCAGCTGCATACGGCCAGAATGGTTCCCGATACCGAGGCCACAGTGTAGGCTATCCATTTCTTAGCATTGGCACCAAAGTACCTTAGCACCGCCCCCTGACTTACAAATACCGATATTACCCCAGCAATAAAGAATGCGGGAAGTAGGCATAGCACAACATGCTCCTGGGCGTACCACTTGGTTAAATCCAGGGTAGCATCCACCGCTGTGCGGAAACTAGCGCTATCAATAGGCATAAAGAATGCCAGGGCAAAGAAAAATACAATCCAGAATAGGATTTGAAGTTCTTTTTTAATTTCCATTGATTTTTTTTGATGCTAAACGCAAAATCGCAAAGACACAAATATTATTGCATTTAGCTGTGAAACTTAACGGGCTAGGTGAATACAATAATTGTGGAGTACAGCCCAACTCCAATAAACAGCACGGCAACCACCCGGCGAAACCATATCTCGAAAGTTCTAATCCTATTGTAAACAGCACCGATACTCGAAACGCTATAGGCCAATATCCACGAGAAGATAATTACAGGCAGCCCTGTTGCAATGGCAAAGACAAACGGTAGCAAGTAACCAGTTGTCGATGAAACCGACAGTGGAATTAGCCCACCAAAGTATAGCACTCCGCTATAGGGACAAAAGGCCAGGGCGAACACAATGCCGAGAAGCAATGCACCCCAATGGCTTCCCCCGCTGGCTTTTTCCTCGGCTTTAGCCGAGAGTTTTCCCGAGCCTTTAAGGTTTATTTTAATAAGATCGAGCATGAACACCCCAATTATAATGAGTAGTGGGCCAATAAACATCTCGCCATAGGTGCTAATAGCCTTTTGTATTTTAAAGATACTTGAGCCCTGCCTTAAAATTACTATCAGAATAGTTCCAAGCAATGTATAGGTTATTGCACGCCCAAGGGTGTATATTACACCGTTGATAAAAACCCTTCTTCTGTTCTGTACATCCTTGCTAATAAAGCCAATGGCCGAGATGTTGGTGGCCAAGGGGCAGGGGCTAATGGCGGTCATTAACCCCAACGCAAAGGCTGTAAGTATAGGGAACTGAGAGTTGTCTATTAGGTTTTGCAGAAGCTCCATGGGCTACAAGTGATTGTTTACCTCGTTAACAATTGTTTCCTTAAGCATATCGGGATTTCTAACTGCATTGGCAAATGCAGCGCTGGTTAGGTTTACGTGCTCGTTACCCGATACAATAATCAGGCTGCTGCCTGCTATCTCGTACTTTGTGGAAATGGCCTCGTTGGCTTTTTCTGTATAGTCGAGTTCAACAAATTGTACATCTGCGTTATCTGCAAAATTCTCAGAAATGGTTTGCCCTGCCACATCCTGAATAGCTAAGCAGGTTTTGCAGCGTTGCTTACTGTGAAAGTAGTAAACCATTACCTTTGCCGTTTCGGCAACTTCAGCCTTTGTAGTTTCTGTAGATTTTTTTTCGGTTGAGCCTCCGCAGCTCACCATAATCATTGCTATTAACGCAATCGATAGTACTAATGCAATTCTTTTCATTGTTTAGTTTTTTATTTGGTTAAACACTTTTGTTACTGCGAGCCTGCCTTTGCCGGCCAGTCAGGGAGTGTCTTTTACGACGAAGCAATGACACTTTATTGCTTATTTTTTGTGATGATCTCCTTTAGCTCACTAATGCTGGGAACTTTGCCTGAGAAGATAACCTTCTCATCAATAACCAGTGCAGGCGTGCGCATCACACCGTAGTTCATAATTTGTACAATGTCTTCAATTTTGCTAATGTTGGCCTCAATGCCAAGTTCGCTAACCGCTTTTTGTGTGGCCTGTTCGAGTGTTTTACACTTTGGGCAGCCGGGACCTAGTACCTTAATTTCCATAATTTGAGTTAATTTTATTAAAAATATGATTATAGATTGAAGATTAACGATTTTAGATCTATGAAGTATTCGTTACTTCCAAAATCAAAAATCATCAATCCTTGTTCATCATTCAAAAAACTCACCCATCATCCGCTTTGCTTCTTCCCATCCCTCTTTGCGAATGCAGTACTTAATTTTGGGCGGATTAAACTCGCCTTGTATCAATCCTGCCTCTTTAAGCTCGCTCAAGTGCTGCGATAGCGTGCTACGGGCAATGGGAAGGTCGTTGGTTATATCGCCGCTGTAACAGCAGCTTTGCTTCGAGAGAATTTCCATTATTAAAACCCTTGCCGGATGACTCAACGCTTTGGCGTAACGGGCTAGGGCTATTTGTCTATCGGTATAGTTTGGCTTTGTCATAGATGATAAGTTTTAATATTTCGCAATATTACGAAATGTTTTTATTTCGGCGAAATACGAAATGATTTTTTTAGATTTTTAAATCATTTGAACTAATGTTGGTGTTTAGGGTTAACTATTAAAATATTTATATAATGAAAAGTTGGAACGACCTACAATACGCCAAACAGCGAATTTTAAGCCATAGGCAAATAGCCAATGGTGCGTATATTCTTTCGTTTAAAAGGAATTTTGGTTTTAAAGCGGGGCAAGTAATTGGGCTTGGGATTAACAAGGAGATTGCCCCAAGGCTATACAGCATTGCCAGCGCCGAGAAGGCCGATATGGTTGATATCCTTTATGCAGAGAAATCGGGTGGAGAGCTTTCTCCAGCCTTGCCACTGTTTAGGGAGGGCGATGAGATTTTGGTTTCGGAACCATTTGGAACGTTTACACAGTACTCCGATGATGCTGTTTATGTTGCTGCGGGTACTGGCATTGCACCGTTTATGTCCAGAATTCTTTCGGAGAAAGGGAATACTCCTACGCTAATTCATGGTGTTAGCTACCCCGAGTATTTTTACTATAGCGATTTCCTAACCGAAAAGCTTGGACGTAATTATATCCAGTGCTGTTCGCGTTGCCCTAACGACGATTATTTTCAGGGGAGGGTAACCTCCTTTCTTAAGCAATGGAAAAACCTCGATACCACCAAAAAATATTACCTTTGCGGCAGCGCCGAGATGGTTGTTGATACCCGCGATGTGCTAATTTCGCACGGAGTACCATTTGCCAATATTAATGCGGAGATATACTTTTAATTTTAACGCAACAACGCTAAGGCGCAAAGCAATAGTTTAAAACCTCAACGTAATTAGTAAACAAAATTTGCGCCCTAGCGCCTTAGCGTTTAAGATATGATAAAACCCCCTCTTTTCGGACTTACCCTTTTGCAGCTAACCGAACTGGTGCTAGCCGAAGATTTGCCAAAGTTTACAGCCAAGCAAATAGCCGATTGGTTATACAAAAAGGATATCGAGAGCATCGACCAGATGACCAACCTCTCACTAGATGCAAGGCGCAAACTGAGCGACAAGTATCGCATAGGTTTGGTAAAACCAAAAAAAGTGGCAGCGTCGGCCGATGGAACAAAAAAATATCTGTTTACCACCGAGTCGCTTAAGTTTGTTGAGGCGGCATATATTCCCGATGCCGACAGGGCTACGCTTTGCGTATCGTCGCAGGTGGGCTGCAAAATGGGCTGCCTGTTCTGCATGACTGGCAAGCAGGGCTTTCAGGGAAACCTGTCGGCAGGCGAAATTGTGAACCAACTCCGTAGTATCCCCGAGTGGCAAGGGATTACCAACATTGTGTACATGGGTATGGGCGAACCCTTCGATAATCTCGACAATGTGCTGGCATCGCTCGAAATTCTCACATCCGATTGGGGAATGGCCATGAGCCCACGCCGTATTACCGTTTCTACCATTGGCGTTAAGCCAGCTATGATTACGTTCCTTGAGCACAGCCAGTGCCACTTGGCCGTGAGCCTGCACACCCCATTCGACGATGAGCGCCGGGCGCTCATGCCCATACAAAATGTTTACCCCATTCAAGAGGTGGTTGATGAGATTCGGAATTACGATTTCTCGGGACAGCGACGTGTTTCGTTCGAGTATATCATGTTCGACGGCGTAAACGATACGCCACGCCACGTAAAGGAGCTAACAAGGTTGCTTAGTAACCTTAATTGTAGGGTAAACCTAATTCGTTTTCATCCCATCCCCGATAGCCCGCTCCGAGGATCTTCGGATGATAAAATTCTTGCATTCCGCGATGCTTTAACATCCAAAGGTATTTTTACTACCATTCGCGCTTCGCGAGGCGAGGACATTCAGGCAGCATGTGGACTGCTTTCCACCAAGGAGCTGTTAAATCAGAAGAAGTAATTACCTCGACGCCTATTGGCACAGCCTTTGCCTTGGGTTCATGGTTTTTCACTATTATTTGCTAACTTGCCATCATTAATACACTATTGCGATATGAAAACGAGTAGCCTAACACTTGCCCTTATGCTCATATTTAGCATAGCCAATTCTCAGCAAACTAGCTATACCGCCACCGAGGCCAACTCCTTTGCGGTGAGTATGTACAAACAGTTTGCACAGGCCGATAACGACAATGTTTTTTTCTCTCCCATTAGCATTAGTATGGCCCTAGGGATGACCTACGCCGGAGCCGATGGCGAAACCAAAAAGCAAATATCCGAGGTGCTTAACTTCCCATACAACGATAAGGATTTTCACGCCCAAATGGGCCAACTTCAAAGCAATTTGTTAGATAAGCAATCGGAGGGCGTTGATATTGCCCTGGCCAATCAGTTGTGGGCCGAAAATAGCTACCGTTTTAAATGCCGATACCTACGTACCACACAAAAATCGTATAACTCCCCAGTAAAAAGGCTCGATTTCAGCGGAAACCCTAACGCTAGCCGTATTGAGATTAACCAGTGGGTTGAGGAGCTAACCCGCGATAGAATAAAGGACTTGCTACCCGATGGTTCCATATCGAGCCTAACCAAAATGGTTCTTACCAACGCCATATACTTCAAGGGACAGTGGGATAAAAAGTTCGAAGCGGAGAATACCCGCGACGATATCTTTACCACGTTAGAGGGTAAGCAGGTGAAAACCCCTATGATGAATGCCAAGGAGAAATTCAACGTATATCAGGGCGATGGTATAAGTCTGCTTGAGCTGCCATACCAAGGCAACGACTTCTCAATGCTTGTGCTGCTGCCAAACGAGGACAGATCGATTGGCGAGATTGAAAGAGGACTGAGCGTCGATAATTTAAATGAATACATCAGCAAGCTCTCGGAGAAGGAGGTGCAGCTTATGTTTCCCAAATTTAAGTTCGATGCCGAGTACCAGCTTAAACCCGTACTATCGGATATGGGGATGCCAATAGCCTTTAGCAATGCAGCTAATCTTTCTAGGATGTCGAGAAGTAACGATTTGAAGATTGACGAGGTGTTTCACAAAGCCTTTGTTGAGGTATCGGAAGAGGGAACCGAGGCTGCTGCTGCAACAGCAGTAGTTATTGTACTCAAGTCGATTACGATGCCCGTAGAGTTTTATGCCAATAGACCCTTTATCTTTATAATCCGCGAGAATAAGGATGGTAATATCCTATTCATGGGGCGAGTTACAAATCCAAATATTTAGCACAGGCAGTGAGCAAACATATTGCGAACCTTATTAGCCAGGGCGAGCATCAGCAGCTCGATTTTAAGCATTCCATTTCCGACTCAAAAAAGATAGCCCGTTCGCTGGCCGCCTTTGCCAATACCGCAGGCGGTACGCTGCTGATTGGGGTTAAGGACAATGGCAATGTGTCGGGCGTAAACTCCGACGAGGAGTTCTATATGCTAGAGGGCGCTGCCCAAATGTACTGCAAACCCGAGGTTAAGTTTAAAATTACCCATTGGGAAATTAACGGAAAAATTGTGCTAGAGGTTTACGTTAAGCACGATCCAAAAAATTTATACAAAGCACCCGATAAAGGCGGGAAATGGAAAGCCTACTTTAGACTCGACGACGAGAATATGGTGGCCACACCACTACAGGTGAAAATATGGAAAGCTATCCGCTACCGAAAAGCCGTTCAGCTTTCATTAACTGCACAGGACAATACTTTGCTCGATTTTATTAGAACCAAGCAAATGGTTACTGTTGAGCAGTGTGGCCGCGCCGCTTTCATGTCGTACGCCGAGGCTGAGAAAAGGCTTGTAAATTTGGTTGTTTTGGGAGTTGTCGATTTTAAATCGACCCACGAAGGCGATTTTTTTGAGGTTACAAAAGAGGTTGATTGAAACGATTAGCCTTCTGCAATTTCCATCCCTCCCCCTCTTTTTAACGTTAATACGCAAAATTGCAAAGAAGAATAAATGTAAACAAACGCCCACTCCCTACCCAACTTCATCATTTTACATTTTACATTTTACATTCAAAGAATCTCACGCCAACCTACCAAAAAGATAGCAGGCTGGCCTGCCAAAAATCTAACGCCAAATCGCTAACCTGCCAAAAAAGGCAGGCAGGCCTACCAAACAAAAGGCAGACAGGGCCGCAAAGAAAGATAACTATTCGCCATCGCCTACTCACTCCCCAAGACTTTTGACTTTCTGACTTTCGACTTTCGACTTCCCAATATGCATAAGCAACAGCAAGCCCTCGCCGCAAGCAAGCAAAAAATCCTCTGTGTTAAAAATTTACAACGCTAAGACGCTAGGCCGCAAAGAAGAATAAAAATAAATCAGCCACTCCAGTTCTAACCCCAATTATTTTTCCTGTTTACAATATTTCTTATCTTGGCTTGCCCTAACGCAAAGAGCAATTTGTCTTATAACAACTAAATAGTAATTGATGAAAAGAATTCTACGCAATATAGCAAGCAAAGCGTTGCTTGTTTTAACCATTCACGTTGCCTTTATGCTTGGCTTACTTGCGCAAACCCAAAAAGTAAGCACAAATGCGGACAATACCCAGCAAGGGCTTAAGTCCGATGCCATGGTGCTTGAGTTTAACACCGCACTAAGCGACGGCACCACCGTTACCCTACCCCTCTACGGCAGCGTGAATGTTACTGTTGATTGGGGCGATGGGTCCACTCCGCAAGCAATTACAACCGAAGGTAACCACAACCATACCTACGCTGCGGAGGGAACCTACACCGTAACCATGACCGGCAGCTTAGGCCAATTTGGGAATGACTGGTATGGTTATGGTAATGCGGATAAGATCACCAAAGTAACCAGCTTCGGCAACCTAGGGCTCACAAGCTTATGTGGTGCTTTCTTTAAAGCAGCAAACCTTACCGAAGTGCCAGTTGTTCTTCCCTCAACGGTTACAGATGTTCGTTATATGTTCACTGGCACCACCTCCTTCAACCAGGATATTGGCGGCTGGGATGTAAGCAGCGTTATGAGTATGAGAAATATGTTCTATTACGCTACTTCCTTCAACCAGGATATTGGTGGCTGGGATGTGAGCAGCGTAAGGGACGTGAGTTGTATGTTCCTAGGTGCCAACTCGTTTAATCAGGATATAGGCGGCTGGGATGTAAGCAGCGTAACGGCTATGTTCTATATGTTCTATGGCGCCAGCTCCTTCAACCAGGATATTGGCGGCTGGGATGTAAGCAGCGTAACGAATATGTCAGAAATGTTCGCAAACGCCAGCTCCTTCAATCAGGATATTGGAGGCTGGGGCGTTAGCAACGTAACGGGTATGGGCGGTATGTTCTCTGGCGCCACCTCCTTCAACCAAGATATTGGTGGCTGGGACGTAAGCAGCGTAACGGATATGAGCAATATGTTCAATGCCGCTTGTTCCTTCAACCAGGATATTGGAGGCTGGGACGTTAGTAGCGTAACGAGTATGTACACTATGTTCGTTGGCGCCACCTCGTTCAATCAGGATATTGGAGGCTGGGACGTTAGCAACGTAACGGATATGGGCTATATGTTCTATGGTGCCCGCTCGTTCAACCAGGATATTGGCAGTTGGGATGTAAGCAGCGTAAAGGATATGGGTAATATGTTCGATGGCGTAACCCTTAGCACTGTAAACTACAGCAGCATCCTTACGGGGTGGTCGCAGCTTGCCCTGCAATACGATGTGGAGTTCCATGCCGGTTGTAGCAAGTATGGCTATGGAACCTCAGCAGCGGCTCGCCAAAGCATTATCGATAATTTTGGCTGGACTATTACTGATGGTGGCGAAGTTTACTTCACCATTGTAGCCAGCGTTAGCCCAGAGTCCTCAGGTACCATTAGCGGTACGGGTAATTACAGTTTTGATGAATCGGTTACCCTAACTGCCACCCCTAACGAGGGTTACACCTTTGTGTACTGGGCCGAGGGGGGCGCCGAGGTTTCAACCGATGCCGAATACACCTTTACTGCCACCGATGACCGCACGCTGGTGGCCAACTTTAACCTCAACAACTACACCATCAGCGCCAGCGAGAATCCTGAAAATTCAGGCACCATTGTCGGTGTGGGCGAATACGATCACGGCTCATCGGTTACCCTAACTGCCACCGCCAACACTGGCTACACCTTTGTAAACTGGACAGAGGGTGGCACCGAGGTATCAACCGATGCCGAATACACCTTTACCGCCACCGATGACCGTACGCTGGAGGCCAACTTTGAGGTGACAACGGGTGTGGGGAGGAGTATAATTGGCAATGCGGAGGTATTCCCCAACCCCTTTGGCGAGAGCATCAGCCTAAAGAACCATGAGGGGGTTAGCCAGGTTATTATCTCCAACCTAATTGGCCAAAGGGTTATGGATATGCAGTTAAATGGCGAAAGCCAAATTAGCACCGGCCACCTACAAAAAGGCTTGTACTTTGTGGTACTAGTAGCTAGCGATGGAACCCGAGCTGTAACGCTAATGGTGAAGAACTAGTAAGGCATCTATGGATATAAACTACCAAAAGAGCTCTTTTTTAGGGTTCTTTTTTTTGCTTTTAGTTGGTGGTTGGCAGTAGTGGTTTTAATGTGCATAAATGCCAGCCTTTATAAAAGAATCTCACGCCAACCTGCCAAAAAGATAGCAGGCAGGCCTGCCAAAAATCTAACGCCAAATCGCTAACCTGCCAAAAAAAGGCAGGCAGGCCTACCAAACAAAAGGCAGACAGGGCCGCAAAGAAAGATAACTATTCGCCATCGCCCACTCTCCACCCAAAACTTTCGACTTTCTGACTTTCGACTTTCGACTTCCCAATATGCATAAGCAACAGCAAGCCCTCGCCGCAAGCAAGCAAAAAATCCTCTGTGTTAAAAACTTACAACGCTAAGGCACTAAGCCGCAAAGAAAGATAACTATTCGCCATCGCCCACTCACTCCCCAAGACTTTTGACTTTCTGACTTTCGACTTTCTGACTTCCCAATATGCATAAGCAACAGCAAGCCCTCGCCGCAAGCAAGCAAAAAATCCTCTGTGTTAAAAATTTACGACGCTAAGACGCTAGGCCGCAAAGAAGAATAAATATTAACCATCGCCCACTCACTCCTCAAAACTTTTGACTTCCCAACTTTCGACTTTCCGCCTTTCCAACAGCCATAAGTAGCAGTAAACCCTATCCGTAAGCAAGCAGAAAATACTAAGATATCCCCGCAAATTATTGTAAAAGAATTAGAAAAGATTTTATATGGCAAAGTAAATGCGTACTTTTGCACCCTTTTTCAGATTGTCGCTAAGGGGACTACTGCATTCTTAGTTGAAGATCTGTAAGGTTTTGAGATTAAACATTGCCTTTGATGTTGGGTTAAGAACTAAACTCTCAGAAACAATACCTTATTTGCTTCTGTCTTCTAACTTCCAACCTTTGGCTCCCTTAATTGCGATGATTTTAGGCGTTCTTCAGTATAATAAATAATAATATCACCATAATTTATGATTACAGTTTCCAACTTGGCCATTCAATTTGGCAAGAAATTTCTTTTTCAGGATGTAAACCTAAAGTTTTTACCGGGCAATTGCTACGGCATTATTGGGGCAAATGGGGCAGGAAAATCAACCCTCCTTCGTCTTATCTCGGGCGATTTAGACTCTACCCGTGGATCGATTAGCCTTGGCCCCGGCGAAAGGCTCTCGGTGCTAAAACAGGATCACTTTGCATTCGATGAGGTTACTGTACTTAACGCCGTGCTTATGGGGCATACTGTGCTTTGGGATATAATGCAGCAAAAGGATACTATATATGCCAAGCCCGATTTTAATGACCAGGATGGAATTAAGGCCGCCGAGTTGGAAAGTAAGTTTGCCGAAATGGATGGTTGGAACGCCGAGAGCGATGCCGCTTCGCTGCTAAGCGGTTTGGGTATTAAGGAAAACCAGCACTACAAGCTCATGAAGGAGCTTAGCGGAAAGGAGAAGGTGCGCGTTCTGCTGGCGCAGGCACTTTTTGGTAAGCCCGATAACCTTCTGCTCGATGAGCCCACCAACGACCTGGATCTTGAGACCGTGCGCTGGCTCGAGAACTACCTGTCGAATTTCGAGAACACGGTTCTGGTAGTTTCGCACGATAGGCACTTTTTAGATTCGGTTTGTACACATACTGTTGATATCGATTTTGGTAAGATTAAGCAGTTTGCCGGTAACTACAGCTTCTGGTACGAGTCGAGCCAGCTGGCTCTTCGCCAACAGCAGCAGCAGAACAAGAAGGCCGAGGAGAAGAAGGCCGAGCTTCTTCAGTTTATTCAGCGTTTCAGCGCAAACGTGGCCAAATCGAAGCAAACCACCAGCCGCAAGAAAATGATTGAAAAGCTCAACTACGAGGAGATTGAACCATCGAACCGTAAGTATCCGGGCATCATTTTTACTCCCGAGCGCGATCCGGGCAATAAGATTCTAGAGGTGAAAAACCTAACCAAAAGCGTAAACGGGGAGGTACTTTTTAAAAATTTGAGCTTTACCGTTGAGAAGGATGAGAAGATTGTTTTCCTGTCACGCGATCACCGGCGAATGACCGCATTTTTTGATATTATAAACGGAGTTTCAAAAGCCGACTCTGGAACCTATGAGTGGGGCCAAACCATCACGAACTCTTACTTACCGCTCGATAACTCAAAGTTTTTTAAAAAGGGGATGAGGCTGGTAGATTGGCTGGGACAGTTCTCGGAAGATACCAGCGAAGCCTTTCTGCGTGGGTATCTGGGCAAAATGCTCTTCTCGGGCGAGGAGATTTACAAGGACTCCACAGTGCTATCGGGTGGTGAGAAGCAGCGTTGCATGATAGCCCGTATGATGCTTATTAATGCCAACGTGCTGGTGGTGGATACGCCCACAAACCATCTCGACCTCGAGTCCATTCAGGCATTTAACAATACGCTAACGCGTTTTAAGGGGAATATCCTTTTGGCCTCGCATGACCATGAGTTTATTCAAACCGTTGCCAATCGAATAATTGAGATTACACCAAACGGTATAATTGATAAGATTATGGAGTACGACGATTACATAGCCGATGATAAAATTAAGGAGCTGCAAAACTCGTTGTACAGGTAGCACTTTTTCAGAACATTAAGTGGTAAATACAAAGCAAGGCGCAGCTGAAGCTGCGCCTTGCTCTGTACTGTTGCGTTGACAATTGGTTATAAGTCAATTATCTGCCCATTAGCAATTCTGAAAACATTCCAGGTTTTTCCCTGATGGCTCTGGGGAACCTGATATGATTTTAATAATTGGTTGTTCCCATACACTCTAACTGTAGCTTTTGATCTGGAGAGAGGAAGTGCAGAGTTATTGATATGATGCGAGTAATTGTGCACCGAAAAGATGTACTCTCCGTTGGTGTCAATTCGCTCTACGGTAATGGTTTCTGGGCCAAAACCATCCATATCGTCCCTGTCAAGCATACCTGTACCATCGGCAAGCACTCGGGTATTTCGGTAGCTGATGTGGTAGTGATTTGTTTTCACAAAGTGGGCATCTAGGTCGTTGGGCTTTTGATCCCAATCCAGCACCACCCGAAACTGATCAATATTCATAATGGGTGAAACCGAGAATCGGTTGAAGAAAATGGTCTCAACTATCACCTCAACATTGAAAACGGCAGAGATGTACTTGTCCTTTTTGAAAAGCACACGCAGCATACCATCGGGCTGCCGAGGAAAAGTTATTTTCCCTTCCGTGTCGGTAGTGAAGTCTCCAACGTTCTCAATTAGAATGGTGGCATTGGGGACAGGCTCGCCAGTAACAGCGTCAGCAAATCGAAGGGTGAAAATATCCTCCTCTATTTCAAGAAGAACATCATCGAACTTATTCTTCATCTGCTCAAACTGAGCCATAGATGGGTTTGACACAAACAGACCTGCTGCAATAATCAGCAAGGAGAACAAAAATCTTTTCATAGGAGTTTGAGTTAATTATACACAACTATTAGTGTGCTTTAATTATATATTTTGAAAAATTAACCCAGAATTACTCCCACAATGGTTGCAGAAATTAGCGAAGCCAGTGTGCCACCAAGAAGGGCTCTCATCCCATATCGCGAAAGTAGAACCCGCTTGCCGGGGGCTAGCGAGCCAATCCCACCAATTTGTATGCCAATTGATGCAAAGTTGGCAAACCCGCAAAGCATATAGGTGGCCATAATAATTGACTTTTCGCTGGCGAATGCCCCTGCTGCCTTTAGTTCGGCCAAGCTAACGTACCCAATAAATTCGGTCATGATTAGCTTTTCGCCAAGCAAACGACCAAGCAGGGTAATGTCCTCCTTTGCAACACCAATAAGCCACATTACAGGGGCAAACGTATATCCGAGGATAAATTCAAGGGATAACGAATTGTACTGCCCCTTAGTAAAAGCGGCTATAGATTCGTTCAGGTTTGTCCAATCGCCAATCTTTTGCACAATAAAATTAAACATTGCAATAAAGGCTATAAAAACCAGTAGCATGGCGGCTACGTTAACGGCTAGCTTAAGGCCCTCGCTGGTTCCGTTCGATATGGCATCGAGCACGTTATTCCCAATTTTTTCTTTTGGAACCTCTACATCGGTGTTGATTTTCTGATCCTGAGGCACTAGTATCTTCGATAGCACCACGGCTCCCGGAGCAGCCATGATGGAGGCCGCCAAAAGGTGCTTGGCAAAAACCAGTCGTTGTACTGGGTCGTCGCCACCAAGGAAGCTAATGTATGCTGCAAGCACACCCCCTGCCAGGGTTGCCATTCCGCCAGTCATCACCAGAAGAATCTCCGAGTTGGTCATCTTCTCAAGGTAGGCCTTAATCATAAGCGGCGATTCGGTTTGACCTAGGAAGATGTTTCCAGCAACCGATAAACTCTCGGCTCCTGAAAGCCTCATGGCCTTGGTCATAACCCAAGCCAAAGCCCAAACTACTTTTTGGATTATACCTAGGTAGAATAGCAGGCTGGTAAGTGCCGAGAAAAAGATGATGGTTGGTAGCACCTGAAAGGCGAAGACAAATCCAAAGGTGTTAACATCCAAAAAGCCGGGGAATAGGAACTCGGTTCCAGCTTTGGAGAAATCGAGGATTTTTACAAAGAACTTTCCGGCAAAATCGAAAAACATTTGAACTGGTGGGAACTGAAGTATGGCAATGGCTAGTAGGATTTGAATACCTAGCCCAATGCCCACAACTCGCCATGACACCGCCTTTCGGTTTGCGCTAAAAAGGTAGGCTATGCCAATAATAACCAGCATACCCAGCAAGCCTCTAAGTAGCGATACGAAGCTAAATGAGAATGTTTTCCTTTCCATAAGGATTTGATTCATCTCTTGACCATCATTTGCTTCGGAGGCTTCAACCGGTTGGCTGTTGGCTATTGTTTCAATGGTCGCGGTGTCTTGCGGCAAGGTGGTGTCGTCCTGCTTTTCGGATGCCACTACGATCATTCCAGTTAGCACAATGCCAATGGAAAGACCAAAAAGAATTTTCTTTATCATTTTATTTCGGAGTTAATAATTAGGAGCGTTTGTTAATCTCGTCGCGAATGTTCGATGCCCTTTCGTAGTCTTCTTTCGATATGGCATCGTCGAGCAGCATATTAAGTTCCGCCAGTGTAAGGTGCTTAAGCGCTTCGGATTCGGTATCGGTTTTTGGAGGTTCCTCGGTGGTGTGTGTGGCTTCTGCTTCGCCCTCTTCCACATCAAGCACAATGCCAGCCTTTTCTATTATCTCGTTGGTTGTGTATATTGGGCAGCCAAACCTTAGGGCTAGGGCAATGGAGTCGGAGGTTCTGGCATCGATAAATACTTCCTTCTTGCCATTGTCGCAGCGGAGCTTCGAGAAGAAAACGCCCTCCTCGAGCTTGTATATCTGCACATCAAGAATTTCTATGCCAAACGATTTTGCGAAGTTTAAAAAAAGGTCGTGCGTAAGTGGTCGGGGAGGGGTGAGCCCCTCGAGCTGTATGGCTATGGCTTGCGCTTCAAACCCTCCAATTATTATGGGTATACGTCGCTTCCCGTCTTCCTCGCTTAGTACCAGAGCGTATGCTCCCGACTGAGTTTGGCTATATGATATCCCTAGCACATTTAGCTTAACCTTATTCATTTACAACACTTACTTTATATGCATAATCTTTGAAAAATAGATAGGATACAAACCTAGTTTAATTTGTTAAATAATACAAGATGGGATAAGTTTTGTTGATTTTTTTGTAAGCAAAAATTGCTATTTACCAGATAATCAAAACCGAAAATTGATAGACAAACCCTAATTGGTAATGTTCAAGAAGGATCCGCTTAGCGAGGTTTTGTATCTTTTCAAGGGATAACCACTTGATGCCTGCCCCCAGTTGTGGAACGAGTACGTTGTGTTGCAATGTGGGCATTTCCCTGTGTCAAAACCATCCTCAATAATCTCAATGGCCGTGCTCTTCTCTATATGCTGTGGGCAGGTTGCATCAAAGGCAAAGAACTCGTCGGTTGTGTAACGGTAAATAACAATTCCATTGTTATCGAACCCCTCGTTGGGGTACATTATGGCATTGCCCGGTACTTGGATATGACTAAATTGCGTAAGATCTAAGTTGATTCTAAAACTTACGTAAACATCAGGAACTATCTTGGGCTCCTCCTCTACGCATGAGGCAAAAGGAAACATTAACCCTACCGCTATCCCCAGAAACTTTATCTTTGTCCAATTCATGATCGTTGCCTTTTTGCAAATATACACTACCTTTACAAAATGCTCAGGTATTATTTTTCGAATAAATATTTACACAATGAATATTGGCAAAAGTACTAACACATTTTGTATATTTGTAATCTTAGCATCGTTAGTTTTTTCGTTAGGTTCTTGCAATAGAAAGGTATACCCCTCGGGGCTTGAAGGAAACCTGCTTGGTACGCAGAAAAATTACAAGAAAGAGGTTAGGCAGCGCGAACGGATGGCTCGTAGGGCTGAGAGGCGCACAGCAAGGCTAGAGCGAAAGGCGCTTCGCCCACAAGCCAAGGAGAAGCGAAGGGCAGAAAAAGGCAGTAAGCAGGCAGTTGAAAATCACATCAAAAAGCAACACCCCGATGTGCAGGCACGCATGAAGGAGAACCAGCGCTACACAAAGCAACGCTACGCTTCGAGAAAGACCTTTTGGGAACGAGTTCAATTTTGGAAAAAAAGAAAATAGAGATGGAATTTGACAGCTTAATTTATATTATAATTGCCGTAGTTCTGGCCATTGTGAATGCAGTAGCCCAAAAAAAGAAGAAGGAGCAGGCTGTTGGTGCCGCACCTAAACCGGCGAACTTTGACGAGCAATTTCAGCATTCTGATGAAGAGTATGAGGAGCAATACCACGACGAGGAGCGAGTTGCAGCTAATCCTTTAGAGATACTTTTTGGGCAGTTGGAGAATGACCGGGTTAAGATGGTGGAGGTAGCCTCGGATGAGGTAGAGGTGAAAGAACCATCTAGGGTAGAGCCAGCCCCTGAGCCCGAACCTCAGTTCAACGATTTTCATACCAAAATGCAGGAGAAGGCACAGGAGTTTATCGACTTTAAGCATGAGAAGAATTTCTTCGATTTTGAGGAGGATAGTATTGCTAGCACTGCCATAGGTGATGTTCTTACCGAAGAGGAAGAGGAGGCTCAGGCTGAGATAGAGAGGAAGAACGATATACTAATGGATTTTACCGCTGCTAAAGCTATTGTGTTCTCGGAAATTATCAAACCCAAATATTTTGCAACAGGAGTAAATAGCTAGTATTGTTTTTATTATAAAATAATCCGTATCTTTGCAACGGAAAAAGAGTTCCGATTTCTCGGAATTCTTTTTTATTTATTCTACTTATCAATAATGTTTTTATGCTATGTCGAATGTAACCTATTTAACCAAGGACGGGTTGCAAAAGCTTCAAAAAGAGCTTGAGCACCTACGAACAGTTGAGCGTCCGGCTATCTCACAAATGATTGCCGAGGCTCGCGATAAAGGCGACCTTTCTGAAAATGCCGAGTACGATGCCGCCAAGGAGGCGCAGGGTATGCTCGAGATGCGCATAGCCAAGCTTGAGGATGCCATTGCTAAAGCTAGGGTTATTGATGAGACTAAGATTGATACAAGCAAGGTGCAAATCCTCAATAAGGTAAAGCTTAAGAACACAACCAATAACGCCATGGTGGAGTACACCCTTGTACCCGAGAGCGAGGCAAATATTAAGGAGGGCAAATTATCCGTTGGCACTCCCATCGCTAAGGCTTTGCTTGGCAAGAAGAAGGGCGAAAAGGTTGAGGTAAATATCCCCTCGGGAGTGGTAACCTTCGAAATCATTGATATCTCAAGATAGATTTAATACTAATCCTATGGCATCGATATTCTCAAAAATTGTAGCTGGCGATATTCCCTCGTACAAAGTTGCAGAGGACGATCGCTACTTCGCCTTTCTTGATATTAACCCATTGGCCAAAGGCCATGTGCTGGTGATTCCCAAGCAGGAGGTTGACTATATTTTTGATGTTGATGACAAAACGCTTGCCGATATGATGATCTTTGCCAAGCGCGTGGCTTTAGCAATCGAGAAGGTTGTAACGTGCAAGCGAATAGGAGTTGCCGTGCTGGGGCTAGAGGTTCCGCACGCCCATATCCACCTTGTACCCCTTAATCAGGAAACCGATATAAGTTTCACGAAACCAAGGGTGAAGCTAACAAACGATGAGTTTATTGATCTTGCGCAAAGCATTTCGGCAGCTTTGTAATGCAATCTATCAATATCTACCTATGGAGCAGCCAAATGGCTGCTTTTTTTATTTGCATAAGCGTAATTTTTACTACATTTGGTACCAAGCAGATTTGATTGTTGTAAAACCCTAACTCGTAGCATCAGATGCTGGTTAAAACCTATGGCAGTGCAGTGCACGGCATAAAGGCAACTACAATTACCATTGAGGTAAGCGTTAGCCAGGGGATTAACTTTTTCCTTGTGGGCCTACCCGATAATGCTGTGCGAGAAAGCCAACAGCGCATTGTCACCGCATTTGAATCCATTAGGCAGAAAATGCCCAAGAAGCGGGTTGTAATAAATATGGCCCCTGCCGATATACGCAAGGAGGGAGCAGCCTACGATTTGCCTCTGGCGGTTGGTATTATGGCTGCATCAGAGGTTATCCGGCCCGATGAGCTGTCCGAGTTTGTTATTATGGGCGAACTCTCGCTCGATGGCTCAGTAAAACCCATTAAAGGAATTCTGCCCATTGCCATTCAGGCAAGGGAGGAGGGGTTCAAGGGGTTAATTGTTCCACACGATAATGCGCGCGAGGCAGCAGTAGTTAATAACCTGGAGGTGTATGGCGTTGAGAACCTTGGGCAGGTAGTCGACTTTTTTAACGGCGATACGAAGCTCGATCCCTTTGTAGTTGATACCCGTGCCGAATTTATGCAGCATGCCAACGAGTACGAGGTAGATTTTTCCGACGTGAAAGGGCAGGAGAATGTTAAGCGTGCCTTTGAGGTGGCCGCTGCTGGCGGACACAATTTAATTATGATTGGTTCGCCTGGTGCCGGAAAAACCATGCTGGCCAAACGGTTGCCCACCATTATTCCACCACTGACCCTTCGCGAGGCGCTTGAAACCACCAAGATTCATTCTGTTGCCGGAAAGATTGATAAGGATACCTCCTTGATGACCCGAAGGCCATTTCGTAGCCCTCATCATACCATCTCGGATGTTGCCCTTGTGGGAGGGGGAACCTACCCTCAGCCTGGCGAAATTTCCCTGGCGCACAACGGAGTTCTTTTTCTCGACGAGCTCCCTGAATTTAAACGAACGGTGCTTGAGGTTATGCGGCAACCCCTTGAGGATAGGGTGATAACCATATCTAGGGCGAAGTTCTCGGTGGAGTACCCCGCCTCATTCATGCTGGTTGCATCAATGAACCCCTGCCCTTGTGGATACTATAACCACCCCGAGAAGGATTGTGTTTGTTCGCATGGGGTCGTCCAAAAGTATCTGAATAAAATATCGGGTCCACTGCTCGATAGGATTGACATCCACATTGAGGTAGTGCCTGTTCCGTTCGATAAGCTGGCCGAGGCTCCTCCGGCTGAGTCGTCGGCCAACGTGCGCGAAAGAGTGGTTAAGGCGCGCGATATCCAAGCCGAGCGTTTTATTGAGTGGAAGGGCGTTTATTGCAATGCCCAGATGACTAGTAAGCTTATACGTAAGTTTTGTGTGCTAGATGCCGCAGGGATGGCGCTGCTTAAGAATGCAATGGAACGATTAGGCCTTTCGGCTAGGGCTTACGATCGGATTCTCAAGGTGTCGCGTACCATAGCTGATTTAGAGGGTAGCCCCGGCATAAAGCCCGAGCATGTAGCCGAAGCAATTCAGTATCGAAGCCTAGATAGGGATACTTGGATAGGTTGATTTTTTAGGCTTTATGAAATTTGGCTTTTTAAAAGTTAGTATGATAGCAATAAGAACTGTACGCAGATTTCTTTTTCTTCTGCTTGTGGCCTTCCAACTTCAAGTTGGATTAGCCCAAGATGGGAACCCTTTCCTTACGCATTACAAACTTCCCGATGGTATAAGCAATCAGAATTGGGACTTTGTTCAGGGCGATAATGGCCTGATGTACATCCTTAACCGCAAGGGAATATTTTCATTTGATGGCTTACAGTGGGAAAACCTCAAGGTTATGGGAAGACCCATAGCCTTGGCCTATAGTAACGACTTGTTCTACTGTACCGACAGAGGTGTGGGCTACATGGATATTAGCCCCGAGGGCCAATTCCAAGAGCATCTCTTGATCCAATCGACAGATGAGAATTATTTTTACAAGTTTTGCCACCTGTCCGATGGGCTGCTTGTAGTATCACCAACAACTATTTGTAAGATAACAACTCAGCCGCAGATAAAGGTTGACACAATACACTTCGATGATCGGCCCCAGGTGTTTATCTCCGATTTATTTGAACTCGAGGGTGGAGTTTATCACATTCAGAATAGGGCCTTAATCTGCTTAAACAAGCCCGACGGAGGATACGAAATAGTTGCGGGATTGCCCATAGGTTTTGATATGACCTTCTCGTTTGTTCACTCAGAAAATGCTTACTTCGGTGCAACCGACAATAAGCTATACCGGTTTGATGGTGATAGGTTGACTCCATTTAGTTTTGACGATCAGGACTACATCGTGGCAAGTGTGCCCACAGGGGGAGTATCTGTTGATGACAAAACCTTTGCCCTGGCAACCCTTAACGGGGGAAGCGTTCTGGTAAATAGCAACGACGGTACTACAGCGTATACGCTCAATTACGTTAGTGGCCTGCCCGATGATGAGATCTATTCGCTGGGTAGAGATAGCGACAAAGGCTTATGGTTATCGCACGGTATGGGTATATCACGAGCCGATTTGAACGTTCCTGTCAAATCCTATAGCTATTACCAAGGCCTTAGGGGAAATGTTCTCTCAGCTGCAATGTACAATAGCAAGCTGTACGTAGGAACCAGCGAGGGGCTGTTCTTCCTCGATGAGAAGCGCGACTACAAGGCCATTAGAGTGCCAGTTAGGAGGAGAGTTAAACCTACTGTGGCACAGACAGATGCAGCACCTGATCCCACAGCACCCGAGCCCGAAACCATTGAGAAGAAGAAGAGGGGTTTTTTGTCTCGATTGTTTAGCCGAGGATCTGATAGGCCCGAAAATATTGAGGTGCAGTCACGTGTTCAGCACGATGTTGCACAAGTGCAGGAGGCGAAGGAATTGCCACCGCAACGACGAACAATTTACCAGCTCCAATCGGTTACCCACCAGTACGATCAGGTGCAGGCAGTTAAGGGTAAGGTTAAGCAGCTCCTTCCATACAACGGTAAGCTTTACGTGCTATCAAATCTTGGGCTGTTTGAGGTTGATGATGGTAAGGTAAACCATATTGTACGAGACCTAAACCTAACCTTTGTTGAGCCATTGCCCGATAGCCCCAATAGTTTTATTCTTGGTGCAGATGGAGGGGCTTACCTTGCAACTAAGTTGCGTGGAGAATGGGTTTTGCGCCCATTAGTTGAAGGCTATAATGGCCAAATTGTGAGTGCAATAAAGTTCGACAACAAACGCTTTTTACTTTCAAGCGAGTTTGATGTACTATTAGTTACGCAACAACAAGTAAATAATTATGAATTAACTAAGATTGCTATTCCTGGTACCCAATACAGCAACCCAATAGTAAGGTGGCATAAGGAAAAACCTTACGCTTTTAGCTCTAGCGGAGCATATCTTTTCGATGCTAGCATGAATACGCTAATGCTTGATGATGATTTTCCCATTCACGAAATTTCAACTATCATATTCAATCAATCGGCCTACACATGGTTTAAGCATGATGGAATTTGGGATATTCCATCATCTGTTACCGCTGAGTTGCAGGCTACCAAAAACTATTTAAATCTGCTGGAGAACCCTCAGTACATCCATTACCAAAGCGATTCATGCCTAATTGTGGTGGATGATTTTAGGCATGTGTATAAGATTAACCTATCTAACCAAGGCCCTCGAGATAATGATTTGGGTATCTTTTTCAAGAGCATAAAAGATAGGGAGGGCAGCCTTTTAGGGTATAGCAATGTTGAGCTAACCTACTCCAATAATGCCCTTAGCATTAGGGTAAGTGCACCGTCGTATGTTAAGGAGGGGGCTGTGTCTTTCCAATATCAAATTAAAGGGCTAATGGATGGTTGGACGCAGTGGAGCAGCGATCCATCTATGGATTTTCCTTTCCTTCCGCCGGGCAGGTATACCGTTTTGGTTAGGGCAAAAGATGTTCTTGGGATAGTTAGCCCAACCCTCGACTTTAGTATCCTGATAAAACCACCTTTTTGGCAAACGGTATGGTTTTTTGTGCTGTGCGGTGTTTGTGTGCTAGTTCTATTCCTGATAATTGTAAAGGTGCGCGAAAGGAGCCTTAAGCGCGACAAGGAAATGTTGGAACAAAAGGTTCGTGAACGTACCAAAACAATAGAAGAGCAAAAGGAAACCCTTAAGAAGCAGCGCGACAACTTGGAGGTATACAACCAGGAGATACTGTCTCAAAAGGAGGAGATAGAGGCTCAGCGAGATGAGATTGAGCTACAGCGCGACCAGATATACAAGCAGAACGACGAGATTACACAAAGTATAGCTTACGCCCGCAAGATACAATCGGCTGTTATGCCATCTAAAGAAATTGTTAGCTGTATACTGCCCAATTATTTTATTGTGTTTCGTCCTCGCGATATTGTTAGTGGCGATTTCTACTGGATTGGTGAAAAGGATAATAAAATTGTTGTTGTAGCAGCCGATTGTACAGGCCATGGTGTGCCCGGGGCATTCATGAGCATGATGGGGGTGTCCTTTATCAACGACATTGTGAACGTTGAGGGCATTGTAAGCTCATCACAGATTCTCGAAAATCTTCGGCAAAAAATAATTACCACCCTATGGCAAACCGGCAAGGATGGTGAGGCCCGCGATGGAATGGATATGGCCGTGTGTGTTTACAACAAGGACCTGAGTCAGGTTGAGTACTCGGGTGCCTATAATCCATTGTATATTATCCGTAAGGGTGAATTAATCGAGTATAAGGCCGATAAGATGCCTGTAGGCGTGCATCCTAAGCAGGATATTGGCTTTACGTCTCATACAATTGATTTATTGCCCGGCGACAATCTTTACATCTTCTCCGATGGCTTTGTCGACCAGTTTGGTGGCCCCGATGGGCGAAAGTTTATGACCAAACCATTTAAGCATTTGCTCGCTAGTTTGGACGGGTTGCCTCCAGATGAACAAAAGCAAGTGCTTGAAGATACTCTCGATGGGTGGCAAGGAGCTTTTGACCAGATAGATGATGTGCTAATTGTTGGTGTGATAGTGCCGTAAGGTTAAGCTTAATTGCTTAGGGTTCTGTTTTTCAAATCAAAAACCATTAGTGTGTCTGCAAACCCACCGTCCTTAACTAGCTTCTTCATCTGCTTTTTGGAGAGGTTTTGCTTGTAGTACAGCTCGTTCGACTCGGCTGTTGAGTCGGGGGTTAGCCCAAGCGATGACTTCAGGGTCAGGGTGTCAGCACTGCCTAAGCCCTTGATTAGGAAACTGTTTCCTTCCTTGAATCCAAGAAAAACCTGCCAGTAGCTATCATCTTCAAGCATATTGATAAAGTAGAACTTATCAACCTTTTTTACAATCAGGCTATCGGAGATTACGTATTCCCTTTTGGTGGTTTGATTGCCAAGGGAGTCGGTGCTTATGCTTATCCATGAGGTTTTGTCAATTATGTGAATCTCATTCTCTTCAGGTTTGTCCCACTGCCCAATTATTGATTTTGGCATTTCGTTTATCGACTTGGCATCGATCGGTTGTGGCTCGGGAAAGTAGTGAGTGGTGCACGACGTGGCAATGGCCAGTGCGCATACCGTGATAATAGTTAAGTATTTTCTCATTGTTGTAAGGTTTACCAAACAAATGTACACTAATCGTTTGTAAAAGTCAATGCAATAAAAAAGAGCCGGGGAATGCCCGGCTCTCAGTAAAACTTTCAGTCGATTTGTTACAGGATATGGTACGATACAGCCACGCCAACTGTTACTACCGAGGCCATAACCATAAGCTTAATAAGGATGTTAAGGCTGGGTCCCGATGTGTCCTTAAATGGATCTCCAACGGTATCGCCAATTACGGTTGCCTTGTGTGCATCCGATCCTTTGCCGCCCATATGGCCCTCCTCAACGTACTTCTTAGCGTTATCCCAAGCACCACCGGCATTGGCCATGAAAATGGCAAGTGCAAATCCGCTGGAGATAGTTCCCAACAGTAGACCTGCAATGCCGGGAACACCAAACACTATACCCACAACTACAGGGATAAGAAGCGCAATAAGCGATGGGGTTAACATTTCGCGCTGTGCACCTTTGGTCGATATTTCAACACAACGGGCGTAGTCGGGTTCTGCTTTTCCCTCCATAATGCCAGGGATATCGCGGAACTGACGGCGAACCTCGTCAACCATCTTTTGTGCAGCACGACCCACGGCATTCATAGTCATACCGCTAAAGAGGAATACGGCCATAACGCCAAGGAAAATACCAACAATAACTATAGGGTTCATCAGATGTATTTCGAAGTGATTAACAAAATCGATGAACTGTGCATTAATCGCTTCAACCTTTCCGTTAACTCCGTTTAATTCAAAATCAGGTTTGCCTAAGAATTTTACGTACATCATTCTGATCTCCTCAAAGTACGAGGCAAGTAGGGCAAGTGCTGTTAAAGCGGCGCTACCTATGGCAAAGCCTTTACCTGTGGCAGCTGTAGTATTTCCGAGTGCATCTAGAGCATCGGTACGCTTACGTACTTCTGGTCCAAGGTGACTCATTTCGGCGTTTCCACCTGCATTGTCAGCAATGGGGCCATAAGCATCTGTAGCAAGTGTAATCCCCAAGGTTGATAGCATACCCACGGCTGCAATACCGATTCCATAAAGACCAAAGTTGAGGCTACCCATATTAAAGGCAAAGTTTGTGGCGAAACCAAAAGCCAGGGTGATCGCAACAACAATAATTGCTAGGGGAACCGCTGCAGAAATTAAGCCTGTGCCAACACCGCTAATAATAACTGTGGCTGGACCAGTGCTGCTCGATGCGGCTATCTTTTGAGTAGGCTTGTAGGCCGATGCTGTGAAGTATTCTGTTGATTGACCTATACCAATGCCAGCAAAAAGACCAACGATAATTGATCCCCAAATTCCCATAGGCAAGCCTAAAAATTTGAGAATGAAGAAGGAGGCAATTACAATTAGAATTGCGCTTATATTTACACCAAATCCCAACGACTTTAGCAGCTGTTTTTGGGTAGCACCCTCCTTGGTGCGCACAAGGAACATGCCAAGTATAGATAGTATTGTTCCAACAGCAGCAATAAGCATAGGGGCTATAACTGCATTATTCTGAAGGTCTGGATTGTTGATGTATGCGGCTGCACCTAGTAGTGCCGAAGCAAGAATTGACGCTGCAAACGACTCGAAAAGGTCGGCACCCATGCCAGCAACATCGCCTACGTTATCGCCTACGTTATCGGCAATAGTCGCGGGGTTACGTGGGTCATCCTCAGGTATATTTGCCTCAACTTTGCCTACTAGGTCGGCTCCCACATCGGCAGCTTTGGTGTAAATACCACCACCCACGCGGGCAAAAAGCGCCTGGGTTGAGGCACCCATACCAAAGGTAAGCATCACAGCGGTAATGGTCATAAGCTTGTAGCCTCCTTCCATCTCGGGAATAAAATAGTTCAGCACAATGAACCAGATGGAGATATCGAGCAGTACAAGCCCCACCACAACTAGTCCCATTACTGCACCACTCCGGAATGCAAGACGGAGACCTGCATCAAGCGATGTTCTACATGCGTTCGCAACCCGGGCCGATGCAAAAGTGGCAGCCTTCATCCCAAAGAAGCCTGCCAAACCAGAGAATGCACCCCCTGTTATAAATGCAAATGGAACCCAAGGGTTTTGGACTCCTAGGCCATAGGCCAAAATTGAAAAGATTATGGTTATAACCACAAACACAATGATTACAATTTTGTATTGTTGCCTAAGGTAGGCACTTGCACCCTTACGTACGTGGGCAGCAATCTTCTTCATCGTGTCGGTCCCTTCGTCTGCCTTCATCATCTGGGCAAAGAACCTCCAGGCAAAAGTTAATGCCAAAATGGAGGCTACTGGGACTAACCAAAACATTGGGTTTCCAATCATGTTAGTTGATTTAAGATTAGGTTAAGAATTATGGTTTTTTATACTAGCCGAAATTAATTGCCATGTGTAACAATCACAAATTTTTAGACCAGTTTTTTGAATCTTTTTCGTTTGCTCAAACTAAAGCTTATTGATAAACTGATGGTTAAACTTGTAAAAAAAATGTATATGTTACCACTAGCATAGATTACGGCCAGTAACAATCAGCATTGCTACAATGTTTTATGAGATAGCTTTGTTTTAATGTGTTATGATTGCAATCTGCAGATAATAAGTTGTTTGGCTTAGTGAGGGGGGTGTGAGCATAATGAATTGGTGGATACTTCTGCTAAAATCCAACCTCCCTGCTCTGCAATGTAAGAATGAGGAGTTGGCTAGTACTCTGCCCCAAACTGCATTAGGTACTCTTTTATAAAGCTTTGGATTTCGCCATCGAGCACGTCCTGCACATTGCCTGTTTCATGGCCTGTGCGAACATCCTTAACCAGCTTGTATGGGTGTAGCACGTAGTTGCGTATTTGCGAGCCCCATTCAATCTTCAGCTTTTTGCCCTCTACTTCGGCTTGCTTCTCCTTACGTTTGCGTAGTTCAATCTCATAAAGATGTGATTTAAGCAATCGCATTGCATTTTCACGGTTGTTGTGCTGCGACCGGGTTTCGGTGTTTTCAACCACAATTCCAGAGGGTATATGGTGAAGCCTTACTCCAGTTTCCACTTTGTTCACATTCTGCCCACCTGCACCCGATGAGCGGTAGGTGTCCCACTTAATGTCCGCTGGGTTTACCGTTATCTCAATGGTGTCGTCAATTGCTGGCGCAACAAAAACAGATGCGAATGATGTATGGCGCTTGCCGTTGGAGTTGAATGGGGAGATGCGCACCAAGCGGTGAACCCCATTTTCGCCCTTTAGAAACCCGTAGGCCAGCTCTCCTTCGAACTCAATGGTAGCCGATTTTATACCAGCCTCATCGCCCTCAAGCATCTCCATTAGCGTGGTTTTAAAACCATTGCGTTCACCCCATCGGAGGTACATGCGCATGAGCATCTCGGCCCAGTCCATGCTATCAATACCTCCTGCTCCCGAGTTTATTTTAAGTATGGCGCCCAGCTTGTCCTCCTCATGGCGCAGCATATTCATCATCTCCAAATCGTCAATTTTCGATAGTGCCAGCTGATACTGATGGGTAACTTCATCCTCAGAACCTTCACCATCCTTGCAGAAGTCGAAAATAACCTGTAGGTCGTCCACCGCACTTTTGGCCTCGTTATACGAGGTGATCCAATTCTTGATGTCGGCAATAACTTTTAGCTGCTTTTCGGCTTCGGTGGGGTTATCCCAGAACGTGGGATCCTGCGATTTTTGCTCCTCTTCCTCAAGGCGTACTATTCTGCTGTCGATGTCAAAGATGCCTCCTCAGCGCATCGGTGCGCTTAAAAAGTTCTTTTATTTGGTCGGTGGTTATCATTGCTGTATTTTTCAGCGCAAAGGTAGTGAAAAGAGCCGAATTTATATAGGGTTTTTACTTATTGTAATCCAAGGGGAGCAAGTTGCCAAAACGACGTTTCCCCATATCCCCTCCAAATGATATTTGATGAGGATGTGAGTTGTTCCCGTGCGAATCGATAAAGAACTTTGTGGTGGAAAACTTTACCATTGATTGGTGTTTATTATTGTATAGCAGGTTGAATGTTCTCGCGGATGGTGTAATCTCCTTGCCGTCAACACCACGGATTTTTGGAGCGTCTGGGTTGGGAAGTAGGGTTACCATTTTTAGTCCCAATGTGTCCTTTACTTCAAAAGCCCCGCTGGGTAATGTTGGGTAGCTGCCAGAAAATAGAATGAACCCTTCCTTTCCCCACTTCATTTGGGAAAGATCTCTGAAAAAGTTAAGCGGGGAGCCCTTGTAGCTATCATCGCGGCGTCTCGCATGGCGTCTGTTCATTGCTTGGTATTCGGTAAAAAGCGAGGTGCCTAGGAATAGGCTGCTATGCATAAATTCCTTCTTGAGCGTTCTTTTGTTAAACTTAATGTAGAAGTCAACAAGATCAAAATTAACCATATAACCTAAAAACCTGTTGTCAATTAGGAGCGGTTTTAGCGATCGGGCTTCGAGCCTGTTGGAGCCATAATCGTAAAATAGTTCAATATCCTCCTCGTTAAGTATATTACAGCGCTTTCCGGCCCAGTTTGTCCCCAGAAACTCCCTTTTAAAAGCCTTCAACATCTCCTCATGGGTAAACGGATCGCTAACAATTGTCACCTCTCGTATTGATAGGGGTTTTGGGGTTAGCGTAATGCTATGTACTTTGGTTTCGAACGGATTGGATATTACAACTGTTTCGTAGCCCATATAGCTAACCACCAGCGCTGAATTAATAGTGGCTTTAGGGTTTATGCTGAAGTATCCACTGGCATTTGTTGTGGTGCCAATGGTAGTTCCGTCAAAGTATACCGTTGCACCTATTGCAGGTTCTCCCTTGTCGTCGGCAACAAAACCGGTTATAACCTGAGCATGCAGTATGGTTGTGGTTAAAGTAAATAGCACCACGCTTGCTGTATGTTGTAGCAAATATTTTAAACTCATTGGTTATGATTTTTACTGTTCTTTTCTTCTTAAGCCATAGTTTCACTAACACGGCTATACAAACTTAGATTTTAAAAATTGTATATTCAACAAGCAGCGTGTATTGATCATTGAGGATATCTAAAGAGTAATTTGCTGAAACACTTTAAATATGAGGCATTTATGTTGGTTTATGTAGCTTTTGCTTTACGGTGTATTAGGTGAGTATTTAAAAGACTTTAACTTCATTCTCGTTTTGTTAGCACAGGTTTTTTGTCAGGAATTATGCTGTCCAACTTTTTATATATCGATTATCAATCGTATGTTAGGTAAACCCTTTTAGCTAAAAGGAATCTAAAATATAAAACTTAACAAATGAGACAACTTGTTTTAATTGCAGCAATAACACTATCGGTGCTTTCCCTTCGGCTAGCTGCTCAGGAATATCCCAAGGAGGTAATTGATGCTGCTCACAGCATATCGAGCCACAGGCTAATGGACTATGTGCATGAAATGTGCCTACCCAAGTACGAAGGGCGTGGCGCTGGATCTGAAGGGTATAACCTAATTGCCAGCTGGGTTGTCGATCACCTATCGCAGTTGGGTGTGCAGCCTGCAGGTGTTGATAATAGTTATTACCAAAAGTATCCTTGGCCCTACACCGAGGTTCACTCACCCGGCGGGGTTGAACTGGTAATTATGCAGAAGGGAGATTCCATAAGGAAATCCTACTCCATACCCGATCAGTTTTTCCCTGGATCAAATTCCGACTCGGGCGTTGTTGAGGGCGAGGTGGTTTTTGTTGGGTTTGGAATATCGGCCCCTGAACTGGGCTACGACGATTACAAGGGGATTGATGTAAAGGGGAAGATTGTGGTGTTTGCCTCTGAGTCACCCGCCAAAAGCGACCACCCCGATGTGGAGAAATGGGTGCCATACAGCCTACATCAGTATAAGTTTAAGAATGCCCTTGAGAAAGGTGCCGCAGGAGTACTCTACATTGGAACCATAGCAAACCCCAGTATCCCTTTTCAACCCGGAATGGTATATGCTCATATTGGCGATGAAATGGTGAAGGATCTGTTTTTTGGAATCGGCAAGGAGTATGGTGCGCTAAGGAATAGGATTCATGATACGATGAAACCTGCCTCGATGAACCTTAAGAAGAATGCACGAATTGTTGCCGAAACAACCCATCACCCACAAACTATTACCAGCAATGTGCTCGGCATTGTTGAGGGTAGTGACCCTTTACTAAAGGATGAGGTTATCCTAATTGGAGCCCACCTCGATGGACAAGGGAATCCAGGTGTTTTATTGCCAAGTGCTCTCGATAATGCAACCGGTGTAGCCAACATCATGGAGGTTGCCAGAGCGCTTGCCCAGCTACCCGAAAAGCCAAAACGATCAGTTGCCTTTTTCTTTATTGGAGCCGAGGAAACAGGGCTTATTGGCAGCACCTACTATGTGAATAATCCTACAATTCCTAAAGAAAAAACGGTATGCTTTATCAACCTCGATATGGTGGGTAATGGCAAGGGACTGGCTCTTTGGGGTGCCGAAAGTTACCCACATATTCTTGAGGCATTTTCGAAGGCCAATAACGACTTTGTACACCGAAGTTTTTCCTCCTCGCCAGCACGAATGCCACGCACCCGACCACGTAGCGATGCCGCAGTTTTTTTAAAGGCTGGATATAGTGCCGTTAGCGTTGGGACTACCGAGCGGGTAAAGCCTGTAAACTACCACCACCCCAACGATAAGCCTGAACTAACCATTACACCCGAGATTATGGAAGATGCATCGCAAATGTTGTTTCTCGGTATCTGGAATTTAGCAAATAGGTAAGGGTTTTTGCTCCAGGTTTTTTTAGATTTGGTTCGCTTGCCGAGAGATTAACTTATACTTTTGGTAAATAAAGGTGTTAACAGTCAATTGTTTTTTTGCAATTGACTGTTTTCTTTATGCAATTATCGACACGGATTTACAATTACTTTACTTCTGTGTAACATCTTGTTTTTTAGAGTCGTTAAACATCAGTATTGATGGATCTAAAAATGATTTTCTGTTTTCAATTTCCAAAATAAATATAGAATCCTTAGCATCAGCACATACCGTAAAGCATTTTTGTTAAATTTGTATGCATTATCCAAATCTATAAGCTGTATGAAAAAGATTACTCTACTAGTAGTTTCCTTACTGTTTCTGACCACATCCTTTGTTGTTGGACAAACTGTAACCGACATTGATGGGAATGTGTACCAAACACAGGTCGTTGGAGACCAGGAATGGATGATTGAAAACCTTAGGGTAAGTAAGTATCGGAATGGGGAAGATATCCTAACCAATATGGAGTTAGATCAGTGGAAGGTTGCTGCAGAAGGCATCTGGGCTAACTACGAGAATAATCCCTCCAATGATGCCCTGTACGGTAAACTATATAACTGGTATGCCGTTGCCGATAGCCGTGGGCTGTGTCCCACTGGCTGGCATGTTCCTACCGATAATGACTGGCAAAAGCTAGTGTTGTTTATTGACGCTACAGCTTGGGGTAATAATAATTCCGTAGGCGGTAAATTAAAATCACGACGCCAAGTTAACTCCCCGCTAGGTGGTGTGTTTGATGTTAGCGATCATCCTCGTTGGGATGCCCATGTTAGTAGGTTTGGAACAGACGACTATGGATTTGGTGTTCTGCCAGCAGGTGCCCTTACAATTGCTGATGGCTTTGCCAATTTGGGGGGCTGGGCGTACTTGTGGAGTTCCACAGTGAGCAACGACAATCATGTGTGGGTTAGAACTCTTTTGCATTCACATCGTGGTATGAGCAGGTCGTTATACCCCAAAGAGATGGGGCTCTCAGTTCGTTGTATTAAGGGAGATGATCCCGATGCTCAGGTTCCTCAGGTTACCACAGCTGTTCCAACTGATATAACAATAACATCGGCTATTTTAGGTGGGGTCGTCTCCTCCAATGGCGGCCTTTCGGTAACCGACAGGGGAGTGGTTTGGAATGCAACACACAATCCAACGCTTGAAAATAACTTGGGTCAGGTGTCTGGTGGATCAGGTGTAGGCGAATTCTCTCAAATAGTTGAAGCGTTTACTGCTGGCCAAACCTACTGGGTAAGTGCTTACGCAACCAATGCTGCAGGCACAGCCTATGGGATTCAGAAAAAGTTAGATATCCCATTAACTGCTAGTTTGCCCATAGTGAATACTGTTGATGTTACAGATATAACATTTGAGGCGGCAAAATCGGGTGGCGAGATAGTTTCCAATGGTGCAGCACAAATCATTTCAAGAGGAGTGGTTTGGAGTACTAACCCCAATCCCACCATCGATACAAATGATGGCATTACTTCTGATGGTGTAGGTAGTGGCTCTTTTATTAGTAACCTTACGGGTTTAAATTCGGAAACCATTTACTATGTGCGTGCCTATGCATCAAATAGTGTGGGTACTACATATGGTAGTGAATTGCAATTCGAAACTACTAAGGAGGTAATTCTATATAGCCTTACCCTAGATGTTAATCCACTGGGCACAGGCACCGCCACCGGTGCAGGCAGCTATGAGGCAGGTGATGGCGTTTCCCTTGTGGCTACCCCCGAGGCGGGCTACCAATTTGTTAACTGGACGCTCGATGGCTCCGAGGTGAGCACCAGCGCCAGCTACACGTACACCATGCCCGAAGGCGATGTAACGTTAGTGGCCAACTTCGAGGAGATTCCCGCCACGCAGTACACCCTAAGCATCAGCATTAATCCTGTGGGCACAGGCACCGCCACCGGTGCAGGCAGCTATGAGGCAGGTGATGGCGTTGCCCTTGTGGCCACCCCCGAGGCGGGCTACCAATTTGTGAACTGGACGCTCGAAGGCTCCGAGGTAAGCACCAACGCAAGCTTCACGTACACCATGCCCGACGGTGACGTAACCCTTGTGGCCAACTTCGAGGAGATTCCCGCCACGCAGTACACCCTAAGCATCAGCATTAATCCTGTTGGCACAGGCAACGCTACTGGTGCAGGCAGCTATGAGGCAGGTGATGGCGTTGCCCTTGTGGCCACCCCCGAGGCAGGCTACCAATTTGTGAACTGGACGCTCGAAGGCTCCGAAGTAAGCACCAGTGCCAGCTACACCTACACTATGCCCGAGGGCGATGTAACGCTGGTGGCCAACTTTGAATCTCTGTCCTCTGTTGAGGATGGTGATCCCTGCCCAGATGCACCCACCGTTACCGATTACGATGATAATGTTTATAACACAGTTTATATAGGGGGACAGTGCTGGATAAGGGAGAACCTTAAGACCACACATTATAGTAATGGTGATCCAATAGTTAAAGATACTGACTGGGCATCGGCTACAACAGGTGTTTACGGTGTATATTCTTTTGCCAGTATATCAGGCCTAAGTTCAGAGCAGGAGGTGCTAGATGCCTATGGAGCTCTTTATAACTGGTATGCGGTGGATGATGAGCGTGGTTTGTGCCCCACTGGTTGGCGTGTAGCAACAATAAGCGACTGGGATGCGCTTGGAAACTATGTCTCCAGTGTTGATCCCAATCAGGTGGGTAATCAGTTGAAGTCTTGTCGTCAATTGGGTCATCCAAGTGGCGGAGAGTGTGATGTTTCCGAACACCCACGTTGGAATTTTAATGCCACAAACAGTGGCGATGATCGTTTTAATTTTGGAGGATTGCCTGCAGGATTTAGGGATCAGAGCGGGAGTTTTCAACAGGTTGGAGCTGTGGAACTTTGGTGGACTGCTACCTCATACGACGATGGAGCAGCTCGTTATATTGAGATAAAGGTAAATGGCTCCGAAATGGTCAGCACTTTCCGTAATGCTAAAAATTATGGATCGAGTGTTAGGTGCATAAAGGAGTAAAGCTTTTTAGGTTAAATCAAACACAATTTGTCTGGTTCATAAACATAGGCCTTGGAGCACATAGGTTTTTTATGGAGAGATAAAAGCTAAAATATTCTCATAAATTTTTGTTATTCAAATTATCTTTTCTACTTTTGCAAGCCCAAAAAGTGTTGAACACTATAAACATTCAAATATAATGTACGCTATTGTAGATATTGCAGGACAGCAATTTAAGGTGCAGAAAGATCAGAAGATCTTTGTTCATCGCCTTGAGGCTGAGGAAGGCACCGAGATGAATTTCGACAAGGTTCTACTTGTTGATAATGAAGGCAAAGTAACCATTGGAGCCCCAACCGTTGAGAATGCCAAGGTAACCGCCAAGGTTCTCGATCACGTTAAGGGTGACAAAGTTATTGTTTTCAAAAAGAAAAGACGTAAGGGTTACAAGGTGAAGAACGGCCACAGGCAGCAGTTCACCCAAATCCAAATTGGAGAAATTGTAGCATAACCGTATAAAAGATTTAGAAAATGGCACATAAGAAAGGGGCGGGTAGTTCCAATAACGGACGCGAATCCGAAAGCAAACGATTAGGTGTAAAACTTTTCGGTGGTCAGGTATGCAAAGCTGGTAATATTATCGTTCGCCAGAGAGGCACCAAGCATAACCCAGGTCAGAACGTGGGTATGGGTAAAGATCACACTTTGTTTGCACTAGTTGATGGAACCGTTGCGTTCCGCAAAAAGGCTGAGAACAAATCGTACGTTTCAGTTATTCCAGCAGAAAGCTAGTTTTTTGCATACTTACAGTATAAAAATCTCCTGCAGCTTACCTGAAATGTGTAAGTTCAGGGGATTTTTCTTTAATAATACCTACCAATATGCTTACGCTTAAACAAATCCACGAAAACAAGGAGGAGGTGATTGCCCGTCTCCTTACTAAAAACTTTGATGCAAAGGAGTTTGTTGAGAAGGTAATTGACCTTGATGGCGAACGTAAATCGCTTCAAGGTAAACTCGATGCAATGCTGGCTGAACAAAATGCCCTGTCGAAGGAGATTGGCATTATGTTTAAGCAAGGCAAGGCTGGTGATGCCGAGACTGCCAAGCAAAGGGTATCGAGCCTAAAGGAGGAGTCAAAGCAGCTATCGCAACGTATGGTCGAGGTGGAGAAGGAATTAGCCGATACCTTGGTTAAGATTCCAAATCTGCCACACCCCTCAGTCCCCCATGGGAAAACGGCTGACGATAATGTAGAGGTTCGAGCGGGAGGATCGGTTCCGTCACTCCATAAAAACGCCAAACCCCACTGGGAACTAGCCAAGGATTTTGATATCATCGATTTTGAACTAGGTGTGAAAATAACCGGAAGCGGATTCCCCGTGTATAAAGGTAAAGGCGCAAAGCTGCAACGCGCGCTAATAAACTTTTTCTTGGAGGAGAATATTGCCGCTGGCTACCGCGAGTTTATGCCACCCCTAATGGTGAATGAGGATTCGGCCTATGGCACTGGCCAACTTCCCGATAAGGATGGGCAGATGTACCATGCTGTGGCCGATAATTTTTACCTTATACCCACTGCCGAGGTGCCGGTAACTAACATCTTTAGGGATGTAATTCTAAATGCTTCTGATTTTCCAATAAAGCTTACAGCATACACCCCTTGCTTCCGTCGTGAGGCAGGCTCGTACGGAAAAGACGTTCGCGGCTTAAACCGCTTGCATCAGTTCGATAAGGTGGAGATTGTTCAGGTGCAGCATCCCGACAAATCGTACCAAAGCCTCGATGAGATGGTGGCACACGTTGAGGGGATTCTTAAGAAGTTGGAATTACCCTACCGAATAGTTCGCCTTTGCGGTGGCGATATGAGCTTCACATCAGCGCTAACCTACGATTTTGAGGTTTACTCAGCAGCACAGGAGAAGTGGCTTGAGGTAAGCTCCGTTTCCAACTTCGAGTCTTTTCAGGCAAACAGGCTAAAGCTTCGCTACCGCGAAGAGGGCGAAAAGCGGAATTTGCTAGCCCATACCCTTAATGGTAGCTCGTTGGCATTGCCTCGTATTTTGGCTGCGCTGCTCGAAAATTATCAGGATGAGAGTGGAATAAATATCCCCAAGGTACTTCAGCCCTTCTGCGGATTCGAAAGAATCTAGCTATAGTAAAATATTTTAGTCTAACCGACTCTTTTTGGGTTTTTGTAAAACCTAAGATGAGTCGGTTTGTTATATTTGTTGGTTATAACAAATATGCCCAAAGCTCAATATGAATACTAAAAAACTCTCCTATATCTTTGCCGGTCTAACCATCCTTTTTTGGGGAACGGCAGCATCGGCGTTTAAGTTTACACTCAACCATTTCTCGTTTGTGCAGCTTTTGGCCTGGTCCTCGCTGTTTTCAACTCTGCTGCTACTAGCAATAATGCTTTTTAGTGGCAAGTATAGGTTAATGACCAAGACATCGCGGTTAGAGATAATCCCTTCGCTGTATTTAGGTTTACTTAACCCATTTGGCTACTATTTCATCCTGCTCAGAGCCTATGAGTTGCTTCCTGCTCAGGTAGCTCAACCGCTAAATTTTATATGGCCTTTAATTCTAGTGCTACTTTCGGTGCCGCTTCTGGGCGAGAAGATTACTGCCAAGGGTGTTTTTGCCTTACTAATTAGCTTTGGTGGCGTTATCCTTATTTCGTCCGAGGGTAATATATCTAGCATTGAGATCAAGAGTCCTTTGGGTGTTATGCTAGCCCTTTCCAGCTCGTTTATATGGGCTTTATACTGGATACTAAATTTACGCAACTCCAAGCTCGACCCTGTTGTCCGCTTATTTTTCAACTTTCTGTTTGCCACAATTTACTCATTTGCTGCTGGCTTGTTCTTTAGCGATTTTTGGAGCATAAATTTAATGGGAATTTTTGGCTCTTTGTACGTTGGGTCATTCGAAATGGGCATTACATTTGTGCTGTGGCTAAAAGCTCTATCTATGGCCGAAAGCAAGGCAAAACTGAGCAATATTATCTACCTTGTGCCGTTTGTAAGCTTGGTGTTTATTCACTTTTTTGTGGGCGAGCAGATATACTGGACAACCATCGTGGGTTTGCTTGTTATTGTGGGTAGCATATTGTTTCAACAGCTGAGTAGAAGTAAAAGAACTTAAATAAATACTATTATGAATACCAGAGTTACCCTTATTGCAATACTTTTTGCAGCCCTTTGCGTATCAAGTTGTAAAAAGGACGATCCTGAGGTTGATCAGAACATCCTAGCCAATGAGCAGCTGGTTCTGGTTATGGACGATTACTACCTATGGTACGATAAGTTACCTTCGGTTGATTACAAGAATTACCCTTCACCCGTTGAGCTGCTCGAGGCACTAAGGTATAAAGAGCTGGACAGGTGGAGTTACATAAGTACCAAGCAGGAGATTGATGCATACTACAATCAGGGAGAATTTAAAGGGTACGGAATTGGGATGGGGTTCGATAGAGACGATAACCTTTGGATAACCTTTGTTTTTAAGGATTCTCCACTGGCTGCTTACGGTGTAGACCGTGGATGGAGAATAAGTAAAATCAACAATTCTGTGCTTACACCTTCCAATGCCAACACGTTGCTCGCACTGGAAAGCGCTACCTTCACTTTGATTGACCCTGACGGCAACGAGGTGGTGGCTAATGTGGCCAAGCGAGAGGTGGTGATGAATACCGTACTAATGGACTCGATTTACGAAACTAGTACAGGAAAGGTAGGCTACTTTGTGCTAAAGGGTTTTATTGGCCCAACCATTAATGAGCTGGATGGTGTTTTTGATGAATTTTTGACCCAAGGAGTAAGCGAACTTATTGTCGATTTGCGATACAATGGTGGTGGTAGCGTGCAAACTGCAGTACATTTGGCCAACCTTATTGCAGGGGCAAATGCTAACAATGAAGTGTTAGGGCGCTATGTGCACAACGATAAAAAATCGGATCGAAACGAGAATATCTTAATGTCGCAGAAGTCCAATTCTCTTGACCTAAGCAGGGTTGTGTTTATCACAACAGGCAACTCTGCCTCGGCTAGCGAGTTACTTATAAATGGTTTATTTCCATATATGGAAGTGACTTTGGTTGGGCAAGATACATATGGCAAGCCCGTGGGGATGTACATCTTTACCTCCGAGTCATTTGATTGGGCTTTTGTACCCATCTGCTTTAAGATTTTGAATGCCAATAACGAGGGCGATTATTACGATGGAATCCCTGTGGATATTCCTGCTAACGATGGGGTTAGCTATCCGTTTGGCGACTTGAGTGAGGCTAGCCTTGCTGCTGCAATGGACTTTATTACTGGAGGAGCAGCAAAACAAAGCTATTCCGCTGCCAGCCAAATGTTTTACCCTGTTCAAAAGGGCATTCGCAGCGAGATAGGCGCTTGGTAGCTTATTCTCTAGGTTGGTTTGTGGAGCACTCTGCCATTTCGCTCACAATTTGTTATCTTTGCCGGTAACATCGATTTATGAGTAAAGTGAACCAGCCAGCAGAACGTATAATACTAGGAATTGACCCCGGCACATCGGTTTTGGGCTATGGAGTAGTAAAAGTTAGCGGTAAGAATAAGGTAGAACTGGTGGTTCTGGGTGTTATTGAGCTGAAGAAGTACAAGGATCACTACATCAAACTTAAAGCTATTTACGAGCGGGTGCAGCAGCTGGTTGATGAGTACCTGCCCGACGATGTGGCCATTGAAGCACCCTTCTTTGGTAAGAATGTGCAGAGTATGCTCAAGTTGGGACGGGCACAGGGGGTGGCTATGGCTGCAGCCCTATCGCGGTCGGTGCCAATTTTTGAGTACGCCCCCCGTAAAATTAAGCTTGCCATAACGGGGCAGGGCAATGCATCGAAGGAACAGGTTGCCATCATGCTTCAAAGCATACTAAAGACTAAAGAGTTCGATGCCAAAACGCTCGATGCCACCGATGGCCTGGCAGCTGCGGTATGTCACTTCTATCAGCAAAAATTCGATGTGGATGGGAAACGTGCCTCAAGCTGGAGCGATTTTATAAGGAATAATCCCGAAAGGGTAAAGTGAGTCTAGCGAAGGGGTGATACGCTCTACCTAATCTCGACGTTTCTTAACAACTAACAATTTTAAATGTACTACTATGGGAATGATCACCTTTTTTAAAACCCCAAAACCCAAGCGGTTCGATTATACGCCCCAGTATTACGATGCCCGTAAAGAGGCCCTCAAGGAGCGTGAACGACAGATTAAGCAGGAAATGGGTGAGGCCGATGAGGATGCACCTAGGGTCTCTCTTATCCGTGGGCAAATGCGGAGGCAGTACGAGCAGAAGATAAAAGGGAGGGCTAATCGAGGTTCGGGCCTAAGGTTATTTGTCATTTTTATTATACTTTGCCTTTTGGCATACTACCTTTTATACCTATAGCTTTTTTATGCCCGATGTAATACAACTTTTACCCGATTCGGTTGCCAACCAAATTGCCGCCGGTGAGGTGGTTCAGCGCCCTGCATCCGTTGTTAAGGAGCTGATGGAGAATTCTATCGATGCGGGAGCGCAAAGCGTGCAGGTGGTAATTCGTGATGGGGGCAAGGCGCTTATCCAAATAATTGATGATGGGTGCGGAATGTCCGAGACCGATGCTAGGCTTTGCTTCGAGCGGCATGCCACATCCAAAATTCGGCAGGCCCACGATTTGTTTGCCATTCAAACTATGGGTTTCCGTGGTGAGGCAATGGCCTCTATTGCCGCTGTGGCCGAGGTTGAGATGAAAACCCGCCTTCATGATGCTTCCGTAGGAACAAGCATTAGGATTTCGGGCTCGGAGGTGGTGGAGCATGAGGCTACATCGTGTCCGGCAGGAACATCCATTTGCGTAAAGAATTTGTTTTTTAATGTACCCGCCCGCAGAAAGTTTCTGAAAAGCTCTTCGCTAGAGCTAAAGCATATCATCAGCGAGTTTCAAAGGGTTTCGTTGGCCAATCCTTCCGTGGCGTTCTCGCTATCGCACAATGGTGCCGATGTGTATAAGCTGTCCGCTGGTAACGTGAAGCAGCGGATATCCCAGCTAATGGGAAAGAACCTGGGGCAGCATTTAATCGATATTAGCACACAAACATCTGTAATTGAGATTTCAGGCTTTATTGGTAAACCCGATAGCGCCAAAAAGAGCCCAGGGGAGCAATTCTTTTTTGTGAATAATAGGTACATGAAGAACCCCTACCTGCACAAGGCGGTCATGAGGGCCTACGAGAAGCTTATCCCCACCGATAGTATTCCCCCTTACTTTATTTTCCTGAAAACCGACCCCAGTTCCATTGATGTGAATATTCATCCTACCAAAACAGAGATAAAGTTTGAGGATGAAAGGATGATCTGGCAGATGCTCAATGCGTCGGTGCGTGAGGCTATGGGGAAGTTTGCCATTGTCCCATCAATCGATTTTGATACCGAGATGGTGGTTGATATACCATTTTTCCCGCCCAGCGCGCCGGTTAGCCCGCCCGAGATTGCTGTAAACCCCGACTATAACCCATTCGATCGCGATTACGTTAGCCGCTCGTCGTCGCAGCAAACCTCTAGACCACACAGGCCTTCGGCCAGGGGATGGCAAGACCTGTTTCAGCAGGAGCAGGGTAAGGGATTTGAGGAGCAGCCAGAGCCGCAATCGCCCATCCTTTTCAATCAGGTTGAGAGTGAGCCCAAGGTTCCTAAACCCTCAGAACGATTCTTTCAGGTTAAAAATCGATTTATTCTAACCTCGGTAAAATCGGGGCTAATGGTGATTGACCAGAAGCGGGCACATGAGCGAATACTTTACGAGAACTATCTGCAAAGCATATCATCAGGAGCGGCCAGCGCGCAGCAAGAACTGTTTCCGCAAACCATTGAGCTTAGCGCAGGCGACTTTGCCTTGCTCCATAGTGTAATCGACGACCTTGCTGCGCTGGGTGTTATGGTTAGCTTCCTTGGCCAGAATACCATTGCGGTAAATGCCCTACCGTCAAACGTTAAGGTGAATAATGCAGAGCAGCTAATCCAAGGATTCTTGGAAGCATTCAAAGAGAATACGGGCGGGCAGGCCGACGATATGCAGCATCGGTTGGCGCTTTCGCTAGCCAAGGCTGGCTCCATTCCCTACAATAGGTCGTTGGAGCCCATCGAGATGCAGGATTTGGTGGATAAACTCTTTGCCTGCCAACAACCCAACCTCTCGCCCGATGGCAAGCCCACCATTACTATCCTTGGGGTTGATGAGCTGGAGAAGAGGTTTAGGTAGTGCAACGGTCACTGAGTTTGTCGAAGTGACTTGGATGGAATAATGGTATAAAGGTGATTTCGACAGGTGTTACAGTGAGCATTTGCCGAAGTGACTGAGAAGGGATACAGTGTGAAGGTGATTTCGACAAGCTCAATCACCGTGTGTTTGTCGCTGAGTTGCACCGCTACCGCACGATTTCATCGTGTGGTAACGAAGCAAAGAAAATGATTAAATTTGCGTTGTAGCCATAAGTGCTATTTTGGCTAGGTAATGTTTTTGCTATCGCCAAAGCCACACGAGGGGACTGGCTTTGCCGAGCTCGCATAAAACGCTCGGTTCGTGCGGCAGCGGGGGTTTTGTTTCAATTCACCCTTAACATTCCAACGTCCGGCTGCTTTTTGCCGGTCTTGGAATCGTTAAGGCGTATGGTTGTAACTACCAGGGTTGCCAGTAAAAGCAAAAGGTTAACTGCCTATATCACGCATAATTTGCCAAACCTTTTTGAGAAGTCCTACACAATTCACTATTTGCACAAGTTGAATTGGCAGTAAAAATTATGTAACTTTGTAAAAAGTCAACTTGCTATGGCCTATACAATTAAAATATCCGATACCAGCCCACAGGCAATGAGCATAATTAATATGCTAAAAGCATTGGCTAAGGATTACGATTTTCTCCATATTACAGAGGATTCCACCAGCATAACTAAGGAGCAGGATAGGGAGTTAGACAGAAGGTACAGCTACGTTACAAAGAACCCAACGGATGGTAAAAGTTGGGAGGAGATCGAGAAAATGCTGTAAGTAAATTGGTGTGTATGGCTGGCCACAAGTTGATTATTAACCCCTTTGCTGAACAGGATATTCTAGATGCTCGGGACTGGTATAACGATCAAAAGGAAAATCTTGGCTCAGAATTAGTGCAAGAAATTAAGCATACCATACATAGCATTGAGGTAAATCCATTCCAGTTCCCCGAAGTTAAATGTAATATTAGAAGAGCCATTGTTAATGGGTTCCCCTACTCAGTTTTCTATACTATCAACAAGTCGGTGATTATTGTTTTTGCACTATTTCACCATAGCCGAAATCCACGAATATGGAGAAAGCGAGAACCTCAATAATTTGCTTAGTAGGTAGTTACCCCATGAGTGTTAAAACAAAACGTTGGAGTGACCGACAAGAAGCGTCGGACAGCTTGCCTCGTCCTTTATAGACGAGGATTTCATGTTTTGTGCCGAACGCCCTTAACACTCCAACGTCCGGCGGTTTTCCTGCCGGTCTTGGAATCGTTGAGGCATATGGTTGCCACACGATGAAAACGTGCGGTAGCGGTAGTTCTTTATCGGGAGCCTAAGCCGAACTGGGGCTCGAAGAACAAGGACCCCTTGCATTAAATAGTGTTGTGCTGGTAAGTGAGCGGTGATTCAATTTGTTAACCTAAAGATCTAGCAATAAGATTGTAAAGTTGTATTAAAACAACTAAAATAACAAAAAAACGAAGAATTTTCACTTCTTGCTTTAACTTAACGTAATTTTCAGACAAATCCTCTGATAGACTTTCCTTCTTATCTGTTTTCATTTTGCTAATTTCTAATAAAAAAATTGAAGGGTAGAATATTAATACCCTTCAATTGTAATAAAAAAATTAAATTTTCCCAAATGTCAATGAATCTGTATGTTTATGTCTTGATGTCCAACCACCTAATAAGTCACCCAAGAATTTTCCAAGATCCCTCATAAAGGGATCACCACCATTAGTGTTTTTAGATTCTTGTTTAGATAGTTCAACTAATCCAAATTGCTCAATTCTGAAGTCTTTTTTTGTTTTCATTTCATTATTGTTTTAGAGTTCAAACATTTAGTCTTGGTAATGTTCGGCTACACCCTCTTTAAAACCCTCTGCAAAGTCTTTCCTATTATTATAAACATAGAAACTGTTTAAATTTTATTTTTAACTCTATTCATCATGATTTGAATCATTGCAAGTTGAACCATCGTTTCACTCGTGCAAGTCTTTGACTCATAGTCTTTGCTGAGCCTTCTGAAGCCCTCAAA
>Ga0334894_1000176_pt1 | contig 93065 bp, 92 predicted proteins | sample GraSluR3_MG_6_FD_207225 | JGI IMG/M metagenome (GOLD analysis project Ga0334894, IMG submission 207225) | Sludge microbial communities from methane-producing bioreactor in Wageningen University, Netherlands - Granular Sludge_12_05 R3 | ecosystem: Engineered > Bioreactor > Anaerobic >...
AAACTATGTTGAAGAATAAATTTGAATTCACCCAATATTCGTGAACAAGTTAAAGGAAAAGGGGAAAATGAGAGATTGTTTTGTTCTCAACAACCGGATATCACTCGATTTTTAGATTGTGCCCATGGCGTCCACGTTCGGCCGGATTGCTTTCTTCATTGACGCCAAATTCCGCGGGGATGCCACCTTCGGGGCAGCCAACCTTGGGGGAGCCGCCACGTTCGGCGCGGATGCCGACTTCGGAGGAGCCAAGTTCAGCGGAGAAGCTGGCTTCTCGGGAGCTAAGTTCGGTGCGTATGCAAACTTCATGAAAGCTGAGTTCGATAACAAGCTGAAATTGGGCAATTTTAAATCTGAAAGATTATATATAACGTGGAATTCAATCAAGGACGAGCTAGTTTACAGCGGCCCCGCTTACTTGGCATTAATAAAAAACTTCAAAGCCTTGGAGCAGTTCGATGACGCTGATGATTGCTACTATCAATACAGAAGGGAGAGCCAAGACCGGAAGAAGCTGTATGATAATGAAAAAGGCTGGGATTGGTCAAAATTTATGGATATCATCTCTTGGATATCGTGTGGGTATGGTGTTCGTCCCCTTCACACTGTCCTTTCAATCTTCGGTGTTGTTTTTATTATAGGTATCATTTTTTTAGGTTATTTCGACTCGATTTTTGAAAGCTTCTATTTTAGCATAATGACGTTTACTGGGGGATTGATTACGTTCACCGGAGGTGAGGCCGATATTCTGATAGAAGAACGATGGTTAAGATCTTTAGCTATGATAGAGGCGATCCTGGGATACTTGCTCATGGCGCTTTTCGTGGTCGTTTTGGCCCGCAAGTTCATCAGGTGAGTGCTTTCATAAGAAGAGAGTTTTTAAATTCCTTGGCATTGAATGGTAATAGCGATGGAACCGGACACCAGCTCAGACCAGCGCCCAGTGATACCTGCGAGCGAAATCCTCGGCAAGATCGAGCGGGGCGAGGATGTCAAGTACGACGGCGTCATCGTCGAGGGCGACCTGGACATAAGCGGGCTGGAGCTACCAATGGAGCATGTTGAGCGAACCACGTTTGATAAACAGCTCGAATTGTCCGACAATCTGAAGCTGATCAACCAACAGATAACCATTACCAACTCTGAGATCCGAGGTATTGTAAACTTCAGTAATACCCTCTTCAATAAGCAGATAAAATTCGAGGGAGCCATGTTCAGCTGGGAAGTCAACTTCCTGGGTGCTAAGTTCGGTGAGTATGCCTATTTCGGAAGAGCAGAGTTCGGCGGGCATGCCTACTTTAATGGTGTCAAATTCAGTGGGTACGCTAACTTTGGAGGAACCAAGTTCACAGAGCTTGCAATCTTCAGGGGTGTCAAGTTCGACAGAGATGCCTACTTCATAGAGGCAAAGTTCGGACAGGGTGCCGACTTCGGAAGAGACGAATTCGGTGGGCATACCCTCTTCATAGGAGCTGAGTTCGGCAGGCATGGCGACTTCAGTGAAACCAAGTTCGGCGTGCATACAAACTTCGAGAAAGTGGGATTCAGAGAAGATGCCGACTTCAGGAATGCAAAATTCGGTTGGTATGCCGGCTTCGAGGAAGCCGAGTTCGGCGGGTATGCTAACTTTGAAAGAGCTGAGTTCGGCAGGAGTGTCGACTTCGATTACGATCAATTTCGGCAAAATCTATCATTCAAATATACAAAATTCGCTCGTCCCAGGTATCAAGAGCTGGTATGTCGAATAGCAAAAAGAAAAATGGAAGATCTAGGGAATAAAAACGATGCCGATTATTATTTCTACAGGGAAATGGAGGCAAAACGGATACAAAACGGAATGAAAGGAATAGAACAAAAAGCCCATCAGCCTTCAAACAATATTCGAGAACGTATGTCTCAATTCAGAGATAGGATGGTTCAAATACCATCTAAGACCAAGAGGTTCCTAATTTACGACGTTCTGGAATACATCTTCATTCAACGCATTTTCGGGTACGGCGTTCGTCCTTTCAACGTCGCCAAAGCATGGCTCTCTGTTGTATTCTTTCTGGGTGTCGTCTACTGGGCCGGAGCCGGCGTAGTCAGAGGGGGCGAGCCCCTTGAATGGTATGAGTATTTCTATTTCAGCATAGTTACAGCCGCAACTCCCGGATACGCAGGCTATACCCCGGCGACCGGCTTTTATACCCTCATAGCCGGAGCCCAAGCGATCTTCGGCACCTTCATGTGGGCCGCCTTCATCGCCACCTTCGCGAGAAAGTGGGAGCGATGATGAGGGCGCGAGGCGTGGCGCGCCCTCCGCCGGGCGGCACCCGGCGGGCAGGCGGCACTGGCTACGCGCCGAGGGAGCGAACTGGAAAGCGAATGGGACTTCGATGCCATCTTTGCTTGCGATCTGATCAGATGAGCAGATCCGTCAGAGGCGAGTTTTTAAATTCCTAGCCATTGAATGGAAATACCGATGGAAGCGGAGACCAGCTCGGACCAGAGCCTGTGATTCAGGCGAGGTGGATCCTGGCCAAGATCAAGCGGGGCGAGGGCTTCTATTAAGACGGTGTGATCATCGAGGGCGATTTGATTATCTTCCAGGGCTTTCATCTTTAGGGGGCGAATAAGCAGTTCATTGATGATTCGTTGAGAATATCCCCTGTTTCAGGACAGATCCTGCTCTATTAATATCGCCTCGATCTGTTCTTCAAGCACAGGGAGATCTTGCTCCACGATATCCCAGATCATTTTGAGATCGATGCTCAAGTATTCGTGAACGGCAACATTCCTGAAACCTGAGATGTTCCGCCAGTCCACTTCCGGATACCTCCCTTTCAGAGAGTCGGAAAGTCGCTGCGTGGACTCGGCAAGGATTTGCAGATTGCGCATGACCGCATCCTGGGTCTTGATATCAACGAAGAAGACGTCTTTGCCCTCTTCCGTATACATGATCACCCGCTCGATGCATTCCTTGATATGAATTAAAAATAGCTGATCATCCTTCACAGCGGCACCGCCTCTTCCAGCACTCTGTCCCTTATGTACCAGTGAAGGCCCTCTGCCGTCACCACGTCAACCTTGCAGCCCAAAAGCTCCTCCAGATCAACTTGGAGTCCCCCCGGAAAGAACGGGGTCCGGCCAGGACCGATGTCAACCAGAAGATCGATGTCACTTTCCTCCCCCGCCTCACCACGGCTTGCGGAGCCGAAGATCCTGACATTGTTTGCTCCGTGCCTGGCTGCAATATCGAGGATCTCCTCCCTCTTGGATTTTAAAAGGCGCTCGATGTCCATAGATCTAATCCTCAGACTCCATTTATCACTGTCTTTCTTCTATTCAAATCATCTTTTTAAAATCTTTTGCCCCATCCCCTTCAGGTCTGTCCAGATCCTCGCATCAAGCCGCGCCCGACTTCTGATGTTGTCCCCCAACCTTCACCGCGGGGCTCTACATCTTATCCTCGAAGGCTCGGCATCGTCCTCCGTGGCCACCCTCCTCCGCTGCCTGTGTCCCCTCTGTCCCCTCTCCGAGCTTCAAATCTTCCAGCGGATTGAAGATAACAACCTCGCCCTCCCTTCTCTGACGACCTCGATCTTCTTATCGACTTTTTTTCCGCGAGCTTCAATCATCTTGCAGACGCCAGGAGGATATGAGAAGTTGAAGGTATAAATAGCCCTCTCAGTTTCCGGCTCGAAAAATGCCTTCTCGCCTATTCGTCGTTCTCTAGCCTCTCGCACCCGGGGGCATCGACGCGGCGGGGAGGTCGGATGGAGATTGGGATAGTATTTTGTCGTAGAAGCTATGACTGATGGTTGACAGGTGGAATCGATGGCACCAAAAGACGCCTCCAGAGATGACGGCCTCCTCGGCGCCTCCGACTCCTGGGGGCAGTTCTCCGATGAGTTCATAGCCGAGGTCCTGGCGGCATCAGAGGAGTGCAAGATGGGCAACTGCCGCCGGTATGAGAGCGCCGACGACCTCCTCGCCTCCCTCGACGCCGGTTCATAGTATCATATCTCTTATGTCCACGTAAAACGGTCTGAAATCGGCCATCGGCCGGTCGAAGGACTTGACGAAGAGGTCCGTCGTCTCGATCTGGGGCTGGCGCCTCTTGAGGAGGGGGAAGACCGAGTCCCCCTCCTCCAGACAGGCGACGAAATACTCCCTCCCCTCCTCGAGAAGGACGTTGTTCAGGTGGCTGAGGATATTCTCCATCCCGCCGGGATTTTTGCGATCGAAGGCGTAGTCCGTCAGGTAATGGAACCTGAAGTATTCGCCCTCCCTGACGGTCTTGGGAACTTTTGTGAATCTGGATAGAGACCTCAAGACGAGTCCCATCGCCTTCCAGGAGAGGGGCTCTCGGGCGTAGCAGAACTCAGCGAGAGTCGAGCAGTCCCAAAGGCCGGCGCAGGCGACGATATCCCCCTCCCCCTCGTCATCTCCCTTCTCCTTTGAGACCCAGAAGTTCTCCAGCCCGTAGCCGGGGATGCTCTGCAGGTGTGATGCAAAGCCATCGGCGGAGAAGGGCAGAAAGTGCCTACATCCTCGATAGTAATCGTTGATCAACTCCACAACAGACCCGATCTCACCTTCCTTTATCCTCTCCATCGAGAAGCTTGCCGATGGCTCCATCCTTTTATATATGGGCATCTCGACATTTTTGATATCAGACACGTTGGAATAGCCGAGGCCTTTGAATAGCCTCTTCGAGGCGTCGTTGGGCCCGTAGATGAAGCAATAAATGTGATCTGCTCCCGACTTTCGGGCGTCCTCCTCCGCCTCCTCCGCCAGCCTCTTCGCCACCCCCATCCTCCGAAACTCCGGGCTGACGATCACCTCCGCCAGATAGACGGACCTTTCGCCTCCCCCGGCCATCTCCTTCACCGTCCAGCCCGCCCAGCCGGCGACCCTCCCGTCCACCTCGGCGACGACCACCTTCCAGCGGTCGTACATCCGGTAGCGGGCGATCACATCCTCTTTCCTGACGCCCATGGCGCATCTTTCGTCGCCCTGGGGGGAGAGGGCCTCGATCTCCTGGAGCTTAGGGTTGTCACTTCCATCAAAGGGTCTGATCGAGATCATGAAAGAATTCTTTGAAGTCCAACATATTTAAATTTTATCAGATAAGCTGGGTGCGAAAGGCAATGTGAGCAGCCTCAATTCGACGCCGATAACGTCTGCGGGTGAAATGAGCCCTTCGGTCCCGAAGTCTTCCGGCCCTAAACGCTCAATCTGGAAAATATGAGCCTCATTCGCTGCCAGGCCTGAAATCTCCGCAGATCTTGGGCCCCTCACCCCTTGAGGAGGTACCTGCCGTTGACGGGGTGAGCGGCGGGGATCATGATCTTCAGGATTCTGATACTTCAGGACCGGTACGGATTGAACGACCTCTAATTTGAAAGAGATAGATGTGATAGCTGGAGTCGTTGCTTATAACCTGTACCGGCCATATACACTGAAAACACTGAAAAATCCGAGGGCGATATAACGGTAGCATACGCTGCAAAAATTATTAAATTTTGGGCAAATCTAGATTGACCCAGCCCGATGGCCGGCAAAGATACCTCAATAACTTAAAATAGTTTTGGCGCAGAATGAAGCTATAAAATCGATACGGAGGAGTACCATGAGAATATCCGCATATATACTGGTCTTCGCCCTTCTGGCCTTGGCCGCAACACCCGGCGCGTCGGCTCAGCTCGACCGTTTTTCGGGATACTGGAAGAACGTCGACCCCAACACCAGCGGGGTCACCGCCCTCGATATAGCCGCCGTCGGCACCGACGTCTCCGTCCAGGCCTGGGGCAAGTGCCACCCCACAGACTGCGACTGGGGCTACGCCTCACCATCTTACGCCTACGGTCCGGGTGTCATCTCCGACCTCATCTCCGAGGCGGTCGCCATATCTTCGATCTGGAAGACGACCTTCAGCGAGACTCTGATGATAATCAGGCCCGTCGGAGAGGTCCGGCTCCAGGCTGACGTCTACACCAGGTTCACCGACACAAGCGGCCGGACCGCCTATGCTCAGAGCTACCTCTTCGAACGGGGAGATGATCATCAGTGCTACAGGGACCTTCCAAACCCCAGGCTCGAGCTTCTGGGGGTCGAAGACTATTCGGTGGGCGGTGAAACCTTCACCAGGTACCAGCTCTCGGTCACCAACTGGGGATCCTACCCCGATGACCTCTTCGAGCCCTCCCCCGACCTTCCGCCCTGCGGCCTGAACACCGAGTCCTCCAGGACGTGGATCGACATATTCAACCAGGACGACGGACGGATCTACGGTTTTTGCGCTCTCTCCGCTTCGGAGGATTTGACCGGCCTGTGGTTTTCTGTGAAGCTCGGCGACGCCCCTCCAGACTCGGTCTACATAGTGATGACCGACCGGCGCTGCGACCTCTCTTACGTCTCAAACAAGGTCTCCATCAGACCGGCATCGAGCATCTCAACGCCGGATACCCCTTCGGGAACCTCGGCGACCGTCCCGCCGAACCTCCAGGCGATGATGAACTTCCAGAGGGTGAGGCCTTTCTGAAGGACCTTCGAGATGGAGGTTCACCCCTTTTTTTCCTTAATTCCTGGTGGAGACGGTCCAGCGGCTCATCGTTGGCCCGATATAAAGTCAACCGAGATCTTTTTCGACATATTGATATCCGATAAAGAAGCTAATAGATGGTGGTGTTCTCTATGAAGTTGGCCTATAATATGCTCTTGATCGGGTTTTTGCTCGTCTTATCGGGATGTATCGAGCCCGCGGTGGAGCCGATAATCTCGGAGAAAGCTGCGACTGAAGAATGGAAGGCTGACGGGATTATAGGTGAGAACGAATACGCTAGATCGATGGTCCTGGTGGCCCCATCAAGGTCCGGCTACTCGGGAGGGAGTATGGAGATATCCTGGAGGAACGATCAGGAGCATATATTCATGGCCCTGAAAGGAGATACCGAAGGCTGGATCTCGATAGGCTTCGATCCCTTGGAGTGGATGAAGGACTCTGACATGATCATGGGGACGGTGGAGGACGGGCAGGTCATCGTCCTGGACCTATATTCTACAGGCCGCTACGGCCCCCATGAAGACGACACCTTCCTCGGCGGAAGCTACGACATCCTGGAATATGGAGGCTCTAGGGCGGCCGGCGAAACCATCATAGAGTTCAAGAGAAAGCTCGACACCGGTGACGAGTTCGACGAGGTCCTGGTGCCTGGCGAAAGCGTCTCCATAATCTGGGCGATGGCGGACTCGGATTCGAGATATCTGAAGCACAATGTGGCCTATGGTGAGGGATTTCTCACCATTCTATCCGATGATGAACCCGTCGGGGATCAGACGGGAGGGACGGCGGCCGCGACTCTTACCCCAATAGAGGAAGAGGCGATCCGTTTCATATGGGAGGAGGAGAAGGTGGCCCGGGACCTCTATAACGAACTATACCGGGAGACGAGGCTCACCATCTTCCTCGATCTCGCCAGATCTGAGCAGAGCCATATGGACCAGGCGAAGATGCTGGCGGATAAGTACGGGGTGGATCTTCCCGTAGGAGAGGAGGCGGGGGCCTTCAGGAATCAGACCCTCATCGATCTTTACAACGATCTTCTCGAAGAGGGGATGCGGTCCCAGGAGGATGCTCTAAAAGTGGCGGCCGCCTTCGAGGAGATCAGCATAGTCGACCTGGAGAAGGAGCTGGAAGTTTCGACCAACGAAGATGTGAGGGTCGTCTTTGAGGGCTTGCTGGCAGGCTCAAGAAAGCACCTGCGGTCTTACGTCACGGACCTGGAAGATATGGGGATTACGTACACCCCCCGGTACATGGACCCGGAGGAGTTCGATGAGGTCGTAAGATACTGATCCATTCAGCATGAAACCGTCCATGAGAAGGAGATGGGATTTTTGTAGCCCAACCCCATCTCCTACAGCCTATTTTTCAGCCCGACAACTACATGGGCTTTTAACCCCCAAGATAGAGCATGATCTCTGTCGAAGTTACAAAACAGGACGCAAGAGACCTCTCCGCTGAGGTCAAAAACCTGCCGGGGGCGCTCTTCGGGGGGAGCGGCCCCCTCCTCCGCCCCTTCCTCTCGCGGCTCGAAGAGATCCTGCCGCCGGAGAAGAGGGGCCGCGGGGACAACTACATCTCCTCCACCCTCAAGGCCCACGTCGACTCCGTCGTCGCCGACGAGGAGCACATCAGAGTCGAGAGCGAGGGGAGGGCGGTCGAGATCGCGAGAACAGAGCTGGCGGCGATCCTCGAGGAGAAGTTTCCGACCCTATCCCACCAGAACCTGAACCTCCCCGGCCTGCTATTCCTCCAGTCCGGCCCGGTCCTCCAGGCCTGCACCCTCCAGAGGCTGGCTAGAGACCACGGGGTGAAGGTGCCGGGGGGGCGGCGGACCCTCAGATACGTCTTCCACACCACCGTAGTCTCCGTCGGGGCGGATAGGGAGAGGGTGAGGATCGAGTTCGACCTCGACCGTCTTCCACGACTGCCAGGCGACTAAACTATCAGATGGCGGAGCTTCAGAAGGTGCTTTGGGTTCTGCCGGACCAGGACCTTCAAAAGCCCCTTCAGGTCCAGCTCCGCGACGTCGATTCCGTCGAGGGAGTGGATCATCCGGTTCAGGTCGTCGTCGGTGAGGTCGACGAAGAACTCTTTGACTGCGAAGTTCCTCGATATATGCTTTCCAATCGTCTCCCTCCACAGCTCCTCGTAGACCATGAGGGACCTTTTGTCCACCTCTCCACGGGGAACGAGATCTGCCGCGATCTTCCCCGCCATCTTCCCCGCCTTCATGGCGTTGATGATCCCGCCGCCTGTTATGGGGTCAGACTGCCGGGCGGCGTCTCCTACCAGGATCACCCCGTCGGCTACGGTCCTCTCGATGGGGCCCGAGACGGGGACCCCACCCACCATCATCTCCAGGACCTTACCCTCCGGGAAGTTGGCCTTCATGAAATCCCTCAGAAGGCGTATAGGAGTACCCGAATCTGCCTTCGATCCCAGGATGCCGATCCCGACGTTGGCGAGGGCTCTGCCCTTGGGGAACGACCAGACGTACCCTCCGGGGGCGATATCGTTGCCCAGGTAGAACTCGCAGTAGTCGTCGTCTATCCTCTCGTCCTGGACGAGGAACTGGGCGCAGGTCTCGATGTCCTTCGGCTTGAGGGCGGTATCGATCCCCGCCCACCGGCCGACCTTCGACTCGACGCCGTCGGCGCCGATGACCAGGGGCGCCTCGATCTTGAGCTCCTCCCCGACGAACTGGGCGACGACCCCCGCCGGGACGCCCTTCTCAGTCAGGAGGCCCAGGGCCCTCGTCTTCACCATCACCTTCGCCCCGGCCTCTGCCGCCTCCTGGGCGAGGGCGCGATCGAATACCTTCCTCTCCAGGACGTAGCCGACCTCCGCCCCGGCCCTATCCTCTGATATCACGATCTCCGTCCCGTCGGGGGCCCGGATCCTCGCCCCCTTCACCTCGGCGGAGATCCAGGAGGGGTCCGGCTCCACCAGCTTCTTTAGGGCGGCTTTGCTGACGCCCTCGGCGCATCGTACGGGGTCGCCGATCTCCTGCCTCTTCTCCATCATCACCACTTCGAGGCCAGCCTCGGCGGCGGCCTTTGCGGTCATCGATCCGGCGGGTCCTGCCCCCACCACCACGAGGTCGCACTTCATCTCTTCGCCTCTTTATCCAGCTCCAGGGCGCCCAGGGGACAGATCTTGGCGCACCTGCCACATCGGGTGCAGTCGTCGTTTACCTCGATCCAGGTCTCCACCAGCTCCAGGGCGGCGGCGGGGCAGACCCCGACGCAGGCCCCGCAGTAACCGCATTTGTATCTGTTGACCGTAAGCAATGGATCATCTCTCCTCGATAACTAATAGACCACCTTGAAGTCGCCGATCTTCTGGCACTCGACCTCGGATATATCCATGCCGGAGACGAGGGCCTGGGCCGGTCCCGTCTTCATCTGGTTCAACAGCTCTCCTACATTCTTCCTCTCACCCTGGAGGAGGGCTTCCACACCTCCTCCCGGAAGGTTCTGGACCCGGCCCGCGACCTCCAGCTCCTTCGCGTGGATGGTGACAAAGCGCCTGTATCCAACGCCCTGAACCCTCCCGGAGACTCGGACCCTGATGCATATCATCCGGATCACCTCCGGATGCCGGAGAGGAGGTCCTCGAGAGCCTTCTTCTGATCCTTCGCCCTGATGATTCCCGAGGCGAGGAGGACGCCCACCGACCCCAGATCGAGGGCCGCCGACAGGTCCTCTCCGCGGCTGATACCGGCGCCGCAGAGGACCCCTACATCGGGCTCTATCATCTTCACCGCCTCCACCGATGCCGTCACGACCCCGGGGTCGGCCTTGGAGACGGGGATCCCGCTCCCGATGAGCTCAGGAGGCTCCACCGCTACGTAGTCGGGCCTTAGGGCGGCGGCGGCCCTTGTGGTGGCGACGTTGTTGGTGCATACGATCGTGGTGAGCCCCTCTGCCCTGGAGGCCGAGATGGCAGCCTCGATCTCGGCGAGCTGTAGCCTCCTTTCAGAATGGTTTATGAGGGTCCCGCTCGCCCCTGCCGCCTTGATTGAGGCGACGGTTATAAAGCCGGTGTAGCCGCCGGAGCCGACACCGTCGACGTGCTGGGAATATACCGGTATGGATACGCTCTCAGATATGAGGCGGATGTCAGCGGCCTGGGGGACCACCACCATCTCCACGTCGTACAGCTCTGCCACCTCCTCGCAAATTCGAGAGAGGTTCAGGGCAGCCTCGCCCGTGGCCTCTGCATAGGTCTTGAAGTTGAGCACTACTTTGGTCATCATAATCACCTGCGAAATAGATCCCTCGGTCACGATCTCTGGGGGCCTGATATATATCTGATGGAGCCGACCGGCCGTCTCTAGCCCCCATCTTCGGGAGGTGGTGGGGAATTTTAGCCTTTCGGGCTATCCTTTCCTAGACGGCGATAGAGATCTCGCCATTCAGATCCTGGTCTTTGAGTCCCATCTTATGAGATAAAATCGTGATGGTGCCAGCTCAGGGGCGGAAGGGACCGAGGAGCCGTCTCGGCCGCCGAAAGATCCGGCCCCATCTGATGGGGCGGTCAGATGAGGGCGCTGGTTTTTAGGATGTACTTTATCAGATCTTCAGAGAGCTTCGTCTCTCTCTTCACCAAAGTTACGATCTCGTCGATCTTCCGCCCCTCTTTCATCAGTTCGGATAACCTCTTTATCACGGACTCGTCGATCTCGTAGTACTCGTCTATGTCCTTTCTGTGACCCCAGACGTCTCCCCGAAGAAGCTCCACCCCCTGGATCTCCAGGAACTGGCGGGCGGCCTTGGACATGGTCCTGTAGTAGGAAGGGGGGGTCTGAACCGCCCGGATCCTGGGGCAGTTCTGTATCAGCATCATAACATCCATATTCGATGGCCTGAAGGCCAGATGGATCATCTGCTCGTTGGAGTTCAGATCCGGGATCTCCTCTTTCGAGCTCACAACCCTCAGTCTCATGGTTCATAGAATGAACTTAAAATATTTATACATAGTGGTTATGCTCCATCTCCGATCCCCAGCCCTTCAGAAAGAAAGAGGATTTTGAAAGCCGATTTTAAAAATATTCGCCTCGACCTCCATCTCCAGTAGGTCATCTCGGCTCTCTTCCAGAAGCGTTTAGATGAGCCCAAAGCCGGAGGGATTTCGCAGATCCGAAAAAAGGTGATGATTTGCTCTTCCGGATCGAAGGGCTCCGATAGATACGAGCGATCGATCAGGGCGGCTGATGGTCTATCGATCTCGCCTTGATCTGAAGGAGGCGATCGCCTCCCTGCAGCTGCCAAGGCACCTCAAAGCCATCTTCTGGCTCGGCCAGGAGCCGAGGCCGCAGTCGGGGCCTGCGTACCTCAACCTGTCTCCGAAGAGGCGGAACGCCTCTGCGAGCCTCTCCTCCAGAACCTCCGCCGACTCGGCTGCGAATACCTCCATCTCGAGCCTCTCGGGATCTCTCCAGAGGTTCGTATCGAGCCGGTCGTTGAGCCTCGCCACCAGGCCGTCGATGTCGGTCCTCGCGATTCCGGCCCTGATGAAGGAGTCGTTCTCCTCCAGGACCCGCCGGTCGATGAGCTTCAAGTAGTCGGGGTTGGCCGCAGACTCGACGCCGATGACGTTGATCCCGGGTACGGCGCAGGTTAGCTCCGCCATCAGGGGGGAGTGGAGATGGATCTCGCAGTCGATCCTCCCGCAGGGGCGTGCCGCGATCTCCAGGGCATCTCTTATCTCGTCGTCATCGAAGATGACGCTCGGGCTGATCCCCAGGGAAGGCTCGTCGATGGAGACGACGCCGACCTGGAAGTGGCGGCTCTTTTTCGCAGCTTCGATGAACCGTCCGACGCTTACTGCGATCTTCTCTAGGATGTCGGCATAGTCGGTGGCGGCAAACCGCGAGATGTACAGCTCCACGGGGCCTGTAACGCAGACCCTGATCGATAGCATCCTCCCCTCCTTCTCCATCTCTCGACCCAGGGCATCCAGGGCCGAAAGCTCCAGGATCCGGGCCTCTTCCTGCAGGACGACGTAGGGGCTCTCGGACCTTTCGGGGTCTTCTATCGGGTCCATGAACATCCCGATCATATCCCGAAATTGGGGGTATGTGGGCCTCTCGACCCCGGCCTCGATCTTCTGGGCCATGGCGTCCTTGACCAGCTCCAGGTAGGCCTCGCCCTCAGGGAGGCTCTCCCGCCTCATCCCTGCGGGGAGGGGGTAGCTTCCTATGTCGTCGAAGATGATATCAGGCCCAACATACGCCATCCTCTCACCCCCTATCCCCGGAAGAGCTCCGAGAGCTTCTCCTTGAAGGACCCGTAATCCCCGGCGACGAGGTCGAACCTCTCCTCCATTCCATCGAGGCGGGCCATGCTCTCTGGCACCGGCGGCTCCAGGCCCACGGCCCGGACGACCTCCTCGGGGAACTTGGCGGGGTCGGCGGTCTCAAGAGAGACGCATGGGCTCCAGTCCTCGACCTCCCTCAGGTACCGGGCAAGCCCCCCCCAGCCGACGGCGCCGTGGGGCTCCAGGAGGGTATCAAACCTGTTGTAGGCGTCGGATATCGCCGCCCTCGTCTCGGAGTCGGTGATGCAGACCGCGAAGATCTCCCGTCTCATCGCCTCGATGTCAGGGGCTTTGACGACCGTCCCGTTCTCGTCCATCGAGCCTTCGTAGAGCCAGAAGACTCTCGCGAGGTTGCTCGGGTGGCCGACGTTCATGGCGTTGGAGATGCACTTGACCGAGGGGCGGATCGGCCGGTAGTCGCCGGTGGAGAGGAAGCTGGGGAACTCGTCGTTCTCGTTTGTTGCTATCACGAATTTGTGGACGGGAAGGCCCATCCTCATGGCGATGAGTCCTGCCATGACGTTTCCGAAGTTGCCGCTAGGAACGGAGAAGACGACCTCCCTATCGGGGGCAGCCACCCTCGACCAGGCGTAGAAGTAGTAGATCGACTGGGGGATCAACCGGCCGATGTTGATGGAGTTGGCCGACGAGAGGTTGAGGCCGGCGAAGTCGGGGTCGACGAAGGCCTGCTTCACCATCGCCTGGCAGTCGTCGAACTTGCCGTCGACGGCGAAGACGGTGACGTTCTCTCCTAGGGTCGTCATCTGCTTTCTCTGCCTTCCGGTCACCTCCTCTTCGGGGAAGAGGACGACGACTTTGATGTTATCCAGGCCGTAGAAGGCGTGGGCTACGGCGCTTCCGGTATCCCCGGAGGTCGCCGTCAGAATCACCATAGAGCGGCCCTCCTCTTTTAGGAAGTACTGCATCAGCCGCCCCATCAGCCGGGCGGCGAAGTCCTTGAAGGAGAAGGTGGGGCCGCGGTCGAGCCTCATCACGTACTTCTCGTCGTAGACCTTCTCGATGGGGACGGGAAAGTCGTAGGCGTCCTCCAGGATCGCGACTAGGTCATCCTCCGGGATCAAATCCCCAAGGTATCGGCGCATCACGCAGAGGGCGATCTCGGGGTATTCCATCCCCGAGAAGGAGGCGAGCTCCGCCATCGGGATGCTGGGGATCGAGTCGGGGACGTAGAGCCCCTTGTCGGGGGCCTGGCCCCGGAGGAGGGCCTCCTTGAAGTCGAGGAGCTCGGGGTGGCCGTTGGTGCTGTAGTACTGGATCTTCTTCATAGTCGCTTGAGGATAGGGAGGGATCGTCCTTAAACTTTATCAGGGTCGGGGGCGGGGTCGGAGAAGGCGGCATCGATGAGGCTCGGGCCGCGGTCGCGATCGTAGGCTTCCTGCACTTCCTTTATCATCGAGTCGAGCTGTTCCTGGGCGTAGCCGAGCTGTGAAGTTAGGGCATCAACCGCCGGTCTAATCTGCGAGGCTGTCGGATTTCTTGCAGATTCCAGTATCGATACGCCCAGAGCTGCCAGCCGCAAGCCCTCTTCGGCCCGACCGATCTTCGCGGCCACAAGCCCAGGTTGGGTGAGGTTCATGGCCTCGCTCGCCTTCTCGCCTATCCGCTGGTTTATCGCCAGAGATTTTAGCAGCTTCTCGGCACCGGCTCGGTACTCGCCCCGATCCAGGTCGATCGAGGCCATGTTGTGCCAGGTCGTTGCCATCCCCTTTTCGTCGCCTATCAGCCGTTCCATATCCAGCGCTTTCATGTGCTTTTCCAGGGCTGCTTCGAACTCTTTTTGGCTGAAGTCGACCAAGGCCAGGTTGTGCCAGGCTGCGGCCTCGCCATAGTTGTCGTCGATGCTCTGCCAGATCTCAAGCGATCTCTTGAAGGCCTCCCGGGCCGATGGCCACTCCTCCAGGTTCAGCCAGATAAAGCCCATCCGGTCCAGGGTGTTGGCCTCTTCAACTTCGTCGCCAACCTCCCGCCAGAAATCAAGGGCCTTTTGGAGCAGCTTGATGGCGGATTCGTCTCTCCTCTGCTCGATATCGATATCTGCCAGCTTCCGCAAGGTTTCAGCTTCCCCGAATCGATCGTCGACATCTCGCAAGAGCTTTAGCGCTCTTAGATAATTCTCGTAGGCAGTATCATGATCGCCGATACGGATATCGATCGAGGCGAGGTTGTACAGGGTTGAGATCTCGCCGGCCTTGTCGCCGATCTTCTGGTGAATCTCAAGCTCCCTTTGAAAACTATCGCGGGCTGTGTCGTACTTTTCCTGATACGCGTCGACCAGAGCAAGACCGCACAGGATTCCGGCCACATCCTCGGGCGAGCCCATCTTCTCAAAGCCTTCCAGCACTTCACAGAAGGTCTCGCGAGCCCTATCGTAGTTGCCCTGTTTCATGTATATCCTGGCGATGGCGGCCTTTGCATTGATCTGGCCCATTTCATCGCCGATATGTCTAAAGATCTTAAGCGATTTCTGGTAGTTCTCGCGGGCCTCTTCGTACTGTTCTCGTTTCACATAGATGGTGCCCAGGCGAAACCAGCCCTTTGCCTCGCCCTCCTTGTTCTTGGATCGCCTGTTCGTCTTCGGTGATCTCTGGATCTTTTTTCGCCGCTCCCGAAGGTCGTGGCGATCGCCTGTGTCGGGATGTATGATTTTCTTCATGGATTCGATCTCGTTTTGTGGTTTTGTGGGCAATCGCTCTTTGCCGATCGCAAGTCGGGGCGCGCTGAATCAGTCTTCGCCGAAGGCCGCCTCGATGAGGCTCCAGCTCCGGTCGCGCTGGCGGGATTCGGCAACTTCCCGGAGCATCGAGTCGAACTGCTCCTGGGTGTAGTTGAGCTGAGAGGCCAGGCCATTGACCCAGGGCTCGACCTCTTTGATTCGGGCGTGGCCGATTGAACTGAGGATCATGGCGCTAAGGGCGACGAGGCGCAGCCCCTCCTCGACGTGGCCGCGTTCTGACGCCATAATTCCGAGCTGGGCGAAGGTTCCTGCCTCGCCCGCGCGGTCGCCGATCTGCTGCACAATTTTCAAAGCCGTCTCGAATTTTTTGCGCGCCTCGTCGTACTCGCTCTGATCAAAGTACGCTCTTCCGATCCATGAAATCGGCAATGGATGCTCCTCATAATGGAGAAGCTCCTCGTTCAGCCGTCTTACACCGTCGTAAAGGCCGCTCAGAGTGAAGAATCCGGAAATTCGACCCGTCACCTCTCGCGCCCGCTCATTGTCCCCGGCCTGCAGGTACTGAGCCCGCGCCTCAAGAAGGCAGTCCACCCAGAAGAGCCCCAGCTCTCCCTCTCGATCTTGCTAGAAGTTCCGGTTAGGCTTGCGAGGAGGTACTCGTAGAACTCGGCCAGCTTCGGGTCTATGATGCTTCTTTTCGCCTCGTCCATGTTCGACTCGAAGTTGTCCAGGACCAGGAGGAAGCGGTTCTTGTTTAGGATACCAACCGCGTATCTGAGCCGCGCGTCGACCGATATTTGCGGACTATTGAGCTTATGGAAGGCGTCTTCGAGATCGGCGGCGAGGAATGCGTCGCTGAGAGTCCGTAGCATGAGATCCCCGGTCAAGGGCTTCTCCCGAGAGCTGGGAACCGCTATGGGCGTGAAGCCGTCTCCCTTCAGCTTCCAGGCGAGCCGCGTCGCAAGAGAGCTTTTGCCGCTCCCGCCGAGGCCGGTGATGATCACCGTCTGAAGCGACCCGTCCCGGAGCGCCGATATGAGCCGCTGCTGCTCACGCCTCCTGCCGACGAACTGCTCGGCATAACCCTCGACCATACCTGGTAGGGGGTGCTGCGGGCCGATCTGACGGGCCGGCTCCTCCTTCGGCCGTCCGGGGTCAGGATCGAAGATGAGGCTCTGGTCGGTGGCGGAGTAGAGGACGGGGAGGGTCCACGACGGATCGCCCCACTTCTCGCAGGTCTTCGCGACATCCTGTCGGGCCTGGACGAGGGCCCTGTCGATCGGCCTTCCTGCGGCCAGGGTACGATAGAAGGAGCGGGCGAACTGGTTTGCGACGTCATCGGATATCGAGGCAGCCCAGCCGATGGCGAGGGGAACCTCCTCGCCGACCAGCCCCTGGCAGACGCCGCCCAGGGCTTCGGTCGGCGGGGCCTTTCCGGTCTGGCAGCCGGAGACGAAGACGCAACAGACACCGCTCGCCGCCATCAACCTTCCTAGATCCTCCGAGGATACCAAATCGGCCTTGCCGCTCTCGTCCTCAAAGGCGAAATGTCCCAGGGCGGATACCCCCTCCATCGAAGCTGAGCATTTCCTGCAAACCTTCTCCTCTGGCCCGTTCATCCCTTCACAGCGGGGGCACATCTTGAGGACGGCTCCGTGGCCCGTCAGGTGGACGACGTGGGGCTGGAACTGCTCGACGTGATCGCGGAGGTCCTGGAAGCTTCCGAGGTCGCCAGAGTCGAAGGCCACGTCCATCCCCGAGATCGCTCTTATGAGGTACTCCTCCTCCCGCTCGTAGTCCAGGGTCGCAAGATCTGTCGGAGAGGAGACCGCCAAAAGCAGGCGGAGGGGTCGGGGGCGAAGCTCTCCATCGAAGGCCGGGATCTGCCCCCCCGATCGGGGAAATCGGCGTATGCTGAACTTGGAGTCCACGCCCAGAAAATCACTCATTGGTGGGCGGAGAAGCTCCCAGGGCAGGTTCAAGACGTCAGGCAGATCCGAGGCGATCACCAGGAGGCGGAGAGTGCCCGGCGCGACCTTTGCTCTGATCTTATCCCAGGAGCTGGCAAGCCAGAGGCCGAAGAGCTCCGCGCCGAGGGCGGCCATCTTCTCGCCGGCCAATTTTGGAGCAGATCCCCCTTCAAAGAGTCCGTTGTAGCGGCGGGAGGTCTCACGCACCGCTTTCGACTCATCGGGTGAGAGGCTCTGGTTGCTGGCTACTACCTCGCCGTCCACCATGACGTGAAAGAGGAAGGTGGACTGGGGTGGGGTTCCCGCCTCGTTTATCGATAGGGTGATGATCGCGTCCTTTGTCATTCCATGCGCCTCGGAAGATGGACCTGAGATGGCTTACTTTTCGGATGATCTCCCTAAAAACTTATCCCACCTTCGAGGAACGCCGAGGTCCTGAAAGTGGAGCTGGCGGATCTCTGTTGAGCTCCCGGTGATCTCGGGAGAACGGCTGATAAAGATCCTGGTCAAAAATGGCTTTTCCGTCAAAAGGCAAGCAGGAAGCCACGTTATCCTTCAAAAAGGAGAGATCGTTTTTTCGGTCCCTCTCCATGATGAACTTAAGAAAGGCACATCGAAGGCGATCTTGAGCCAGTCGGGCCTAGAGGTCTAAGATCTTATGAAATGATGCCGCAATTCTGAGATCCAAAAGCAGCTTTGCATATGTGGAGTGGAGAGGTTCGATCACCATCTTCTGGATGGAACCCTTAGCCGCAGGTAAAAAGGAGGATGGAAGGAGGATGGAGGGGCATTTCCCTCTCTACATCACCTCCTCGCCGGTCCGCACCCGCAGAGACCTCGCCACCGGGATGACGAAGATCCTCCCGTCGCCGGGCTTTCCGGTCCGGGCGGCGGTGGAGATCGCCTCGACGAGGTCGTCGACGAGATCGTCCTTTACGATCAGCTCGACCTTCACCTTGGGGAGGAGGTCGACTTCCATCGTCCTCCCCCTGAACTGGAGCTTTATCCCTTTCTGCTCGCCCCGCCCCGTCACCTCGGAGACGGTCATCCCCACAAACCCCTTCTCTTCCAGGGCCTTCTTCACCTGCTCGAGCCTCTCGGGCCGGATCACGGCCTCGACTTTCATCATCCCCGATCACCTCTCTCCAATAGGATCATCGATATTCTTCCGACCTTTACCGTCCCTCTAAGCATAGGCCTTCTCTCCGTGCTGGGATATGTCGAGGCCGACGTACTCTTCGTCCTCGGTCACCCGCAGGCCCATGGTGGCGTCGACGGCCCGCGCAAGGGCGTACGTCACGACGAAGGCGTAGACGACGGCGGCGACCGCCCCGATCACCTGGGCGATGAACTGGTCGACGTTCCCCTGGAGGAGGCCGGAGACGCCGCCGACCGCCTCGACGGCGAAGATCCCCGTGGCTATGGCGCCCCAGAGCCCTCCGACGCCGTGGACCGCCCAGGCGTCGAGGCTCTCGTCGAGCCCCCGACCGACCCGGAAGAGGAGCGCCCTGTAGCATAGGACCCCGGCTACAGCTCCTATGACCAGGGCCGAGAGGGGATCGACGAACCCCGCCGCCGGGGTTATGGCTACGAGGCCGGCGATGGCGCCGCTCACCATCCCCAGGGCCGAAGGCTTTCCCCTCACCCAGGAGGCGAAGAGCCAGGCCAGGGCTCCCGCCGAGGCGGATACGTTCGTCACCACGAAGGCGTTCGCTGCAAGGCCGTCGGCGGCGAGGGCGGAGCCTGCGTTGAACCCGAACCACCCAAACCAGAGGAGGGCGGCGCCGAGCATCGTCATGGGGATGCTGTGGGGCTCCATGTCGTGGTCACCGAACCCGATCCTCTTGCCGATGACCAGGGCCAGGGCGAGGGCGCCGAAGCCGGAGCTGATGTGGACGACCGTCCCCCCAGCGAAGTCGAGGGCCCCGAGCTGGCTTGCCCAGCCGCCGCCCCAGGCCCAGTGGGCGAGGGGGTCGTAGACGAGGGTCGTCCAGAGGAGGCCGAATACGATGAACGATCCGATCCTCACCCTCTCGGCGACGGCGGAGGTTATGATCGCCAGGGTGATCCCGGCGAAGACGAGCTGGAAGACCATGAAGAGGAGGTCGGGTATCGTTCCGTCGCCGGTGTCGATGCCCACTCCCCGGAGGCCCAGAAAGTCGAGCCCTCCTACAAAGCCGCCCACTGAGGTCCCGAAGGATAGGCTGTAGCCGACCAGGACCCACTGGACGCTGACCAGGGCTAGGGCCAGGAAGGATAGGCCGATCATCGAGACGACGTCCTTCTTTCGGACGAGCCCTCCGTAGAATAGGCCGACCCCCGGTATCATCAGCATCACCATCGCCGTGGCCACCAGGACCCAGGCCGTATCGCCGCTGTCTAAAACCATAATTCACCACCAATTGATCTTCACGAGTTATAGTCCCTTCGAGCCGTCAACGGATGTGGCTCGTCTGAAGGGCGGAATACCGCCGGGGATTTATAAAGAGATTTGATAAGGTTTCATATGGGGTATGAAAAGAGCTTACCCTATATGTTCCGGTCTGATAAAAGAAGAACCAAACCCCCTTGCCGTATCAATCTGGCGATCGCCGATTGACATCCCGGCCGATCTGAAGAATCGGGCTTTCCAGATCAATCGAGCTTTTTTGGATATAATAGAGCTGGAGGATAGAGCGCGGAGGGGATGGGTTGGGAGAAGGTGGGCGGGACCGAATCCGACAGCACAAGGAGTGGCGCGAACCGGTGGGGTTTGTATCCGGGATCCCCATCGGTGAGCGGGCGGGGCCTTGGGGCGGTCGCCGGGATGCCAGGTCGAGACCGTTTCACCGCACCTGGCAGGGGTCCTCTCCACCTCTCTCGATGGGATACCTCGCCTTTTGTCATTCATTTCGCAGGCAAGATCTTGACCCTGATCTTCGACAGGCCCTCTCTTATCTCCGCCCGACTTCCCATCCTGGAGAAGATGTCTTCAATTTCAGTCCTGATAAACTTCTTAGGAACGTCGTATCCCAGGATCAGGGTAAAGTCCGTCTCGGAAGTCCTGATCAACTTAAAGAGGTTGCAGGCCTCCAGCCGCCGGAATACGGCCTCAATATCGTGGTTCTTATGGATGAACTCCTCGGCATGGGACTGGGATACTCTCTGATGCATCTCCCAGAACTTCTCTTTATCAGGATGCGACTCGATGAATTTCAAAAACATTATCCAGTGATCGACATCCAGGATGACGTGCTCGCCGTCGGAGAGCATCTGCGTATACGCGTAGATCCGATCACCGTCGAGGGATTCGAAGAGGGCTTTGTGTCTGCTGTAAAACCTCAGAGCCGTTCTCAATAGCTCGCTTTGAGATCCCACCAGATCCTTCTTCAGATCTCTGAATATGCCAGCAGATTCCTCGTCGAAGGAGATGGTGACGACGAATTTATCCGATCCTTTCGCCAGATCGCCCTCCTTTTCGCTCATGATCGCATCCTCCGATCGAGCTCGCCTCCGCGATCGAGGGAGGGGAGAACGACGATCTCCGCGCTCCGGCGAGGTGCATCCTCCCGGATCTTGCTGCCTTGGGCCTGGATCGCCCATGTAGAAATATTCACCTTCCCCCCACCTCGCTGCATTTTTGAACCCCTCCATATATGGAGGTATTTGAGATTTTTAAATACAAATTATTACAGATTATGAATCCTCATTATAACATCATAATTTTTGATCAATTTCATTTATGGCCAATAAAATGCATCATATCTTCTCAAATAGCTCCTTATATGCCGGTAGAATAACCAAAGTGCTGGAGGTGGTAATTCAGTGCGACAGATCGCAATCTACGGAAAAGGCGGCATAGGCAAGTCCACGACCACTCAGAACCTGACCGCAGCCCTGTCGACTATGGGCAAGAAGATAATGCAGATCGGATGCGACCCCAAGGCGGACTCCGTCAAGATGCTGATCGGGGGAAGAAGGCAGCCTACGGTTTTGGACACCCTCCGAAAGGAGGGCGAGGTGACCCTGGAAGACGTCATGTTGGATGGATTCGGCGGCATAAAATGCGTCGAGTCCGGAGGTCCGGAGCCTGGAGTCGGCTGTGCGGGCCGGGGCATCATCACTTCCATCGGCCTCTTGGAGAACCTGGGAGCCTATTCCGACGACCTGGACTACGTCTTCTACGACGTCCTGGGAGATGTCGTCTGCGGAGGCTTTGCCATGCCGATCAGAGAGGGGAAGGCTAAGGAGATCTACATCGTGGCCTCGGGGGAGATGATGGCCCTTTACGCCGCGAACAACATCTGCAAGGGAATTAAAAAGTTTGCCGAATCCGGCGGCACCAGGCTCGGCGGCATAATTTGCAACTCCCGAAAGGTCGACCGGGAAGAGGAACTCGTCTCTGCCTTCGCCGAAAAGCTCGGAAGCCAGATGATCCAGTTCGTGCCGAGGGACAACGTCGTCCACCAGTCGGAGATCCACAAGCAGACGGTGATACAGTACGCGCCGGACTCCGACCAGGCGAGGGCGTACCTGAGCCTCGCCAAGAAGATCGACGAGAACGAGATGTTCGTCATCCCCAAACCGATGGAGTACGAAGAGCTGGAAGAGGTAATGGCAGAATGGGGCGTTGCAGCATGAAGATGATAAGGGCCATCGTAAGGCCCGAGAAGGTAGACAGAGTTGCGGACGCCCTGGAGGAGGCCGGATTTGTGGCCCTGACCAAGCTGGACGTCTTCGGCAGAGGAAAGCAGAAGGGGATCAGGGTGGGCGAGATGGTCTACGACAGCCTCTCAAAAACGATGCTGATGATCGTCGTCGACGACGATAGGCTGCAGGAGGCGGTGAGAGTGATCGAGGAGAGCGCCAGGACCGGAAATATCGGCGACGGCAAGATCTTCGTCACCCCTGTCGAGGAGGCCCACACCATCAGGACCGGTGCCAGGGGGCTATAGATGAAAGAGGTGGTAGCCATCATCCAGATGAAGAAGATGGAGGAGACGAAGAACGCTCTGGACACCGTCGGCTTTCCCGCCTTCACAGCCTACAAGGCCCAGGGGCGGGGTAAGCAACGAGGCCTGGAGATCGTATACCCCTCAGATCTAGAGGAGCTACGAGAGGGGTCGGTGAAGTTTCTGCCCAAGAGGATGATATCCGTGGTGGTGGAAGACGAGTTCGTGCCAGCGGTGGTGGCCGTGATCACCAGGGTCAACAGGACCGGCAACATCGGCGACGGCAGGATCTTCGTCTCTCCGATCGAAGAGTCCGTCAGAATAAGGACGGGCGAGCGTGGCAGTGAGGCCGTCTCATGACCTCGAAAACCGATGAAAAAAGGCCGGTAAGCGTTGCTGAGAGCCAAAGAATAGTAGAAGAGATCTACGAGGACTTCCCGGAGAAGACCGCGAAGGATCGGAGAAAGCACCTCGTCGTCAAGGACTCGTGCAAGGTCGAGCAGAAGATCGAGGCCAACTCCAGGACGGTTCCGGGGATTTTGACCAACAGGGGCTGCGCTTTTGCCGGCGCCAAGGGCGTTGTCTTCGGTCCCGTCAAGGACATCCTCCACATAATCCATGGCCCCATAGGCTGTGCCTACTTCACGTGGGGGATGAGAAGGAACCTCGCCAAGGCCGAGGAGGGCCAGGACAACTTCGGGGCCTACTGCTTCAGCACCGACGTCAAGGAGACGGACATAGTCTTCGGCTCTGAAAAGAAGCTGGCCAAGGCGATAAGGGAGGCCTACTCCATCTTCAAGCCCGGATGCATCGCGGTCTTTGCCACCTGCCCCATCGGCCTCATCGGAGACGACATCGAGTCCGTCTGCAGGAAGGCCGAAGAGGACCTCAAGATCAAGGTGATACCGCTCCGGTGCGAGGGGTACAGGGGCGTGAGCCAGTCCGCTGGCCACCACATAGCCTCCAACGCCTTGATGGAGCACCTGGTGGGGACCGAAGATATGGAGGACCCTGGACCCTTCGCTGTCAACGTCTTCGGCGAGTACAACATCGGCGGCGACTACTGGGTGGTCAAAGACCTCCTGGAAAGGATCGGCTACAACCCGATCAGCTCCTTCACCGGAGACGCCTCCTTCCATGAGATAGCAAGAGCCCACCATGCCAAGCTGAACATCCTCCTCTGCCACCGGTCGATCAACTACACCAACCGGATGATGGAAGAGAAGTACGGGACACCCTGGCTGAAGGTCAACTACCTCGGCGTGAAGGATACGATCGACACCCTGAGGGACATGGCAGCCTTCTTCGACGACCCCGGTCTGAAGGCAAAAACCGAGGAGGTGATCGCCGAGGAGATGGCGAAGATCGAGCCGATCATAGAGATGTACAGAAGAAGGCTTGCCGGAAAGAGGGTGATGCTCCTGGTGGGAGGGTCTCGCGCCCACCACATCAGGAACATGTTCGAGACCCTGGGGATGGAGGTGGTGGTCGCAGGCTACGAGTTCGCCCACCGAGACGACTACGAGGGAAGAGGTGCCCTCTCCGACATCGTCCATACCGGCAGGTCGAAGATCCTGGAAGATATCCACTACGAGCGCGACCCGAACGTCGTCTCTCCTTACGACGACGAGATGATCCAGAAGAAAAAGGAGAAGATACCTAGGCTGATGGACTACGAGGGGCTCTTGCCCCATATGAAAGACGGCCAGATAATGATAGACGACTACAGCCACCAGGAGTGCGAAAGGTTGGTCAAAGAGCTGGAGATCGACATATTCTGCTCTGGTATCAAGGACAAGTACGTCTTTCAGAAGATGCACATCCCCTCGCGCCAGATGCACTCCTACGACTACAGCGGCCCTTACACCGGCTTTGAGGGTTTCGTGAACTTTGCAAGAGATATGGACATGGCCATCAACAGCCCGACCTGGAAGTTCGTAACTCCACCATGGATGGGTGATACCGGTGCTTGATTACACTCCAAAGGATATCGTGGAAAGAGATACTCTGGCGATAAACCCCGCCAAGATCTGTCAGCCCATCGGAGCGGAGCTTGCCTACAAGGGCATCCATAATTGCATGCCTCTCACCCACGGCTCGCAGGGGTGCTCCTCGTACCTTCGGATGCTCCTCTCCCGCCACTACAGGGAGCCTTCGATCGCCGCCACCACCTCCTTCACCGAGGACTCAGTCGTCTTCGGAGGCAGAAACAACCTGAAAGAGGCGGTGGAGAACATCACCAAGCTCTACCGTCCGGAGGTTCTGGCCATCAACACGACCTGCTCATCGGAGACTATAGGCGACGACGTCGTCTCCTTCATGGAGGAGATCAAGTACGAGCCCTTCTTCGATCCCGAGATGAAGGTCGTCATCGCCAGCACTCCAAGCTACGTCGGGTCCCACATAACTGGTTACGACAACGCAGTCAAGGCGATCGCCCTGACCTTCGCCAAAAAGGGGGAGCCGAACGGGAAGTTGAACATAATACCTGGCTTTGTCGAGCCCGGAGACATACGGGAGATCAAGAGGCTCCTCTCGATCATGGGAGTTTCCTTCATAGTATTTCCCGACATCACGGGTGTCTTCGATGCTCCGCTCCTGCCCGAGTCCGGCGACCTCTACCCTCCTGGAGGGACGACGATCCCCGACCTCGAGGACACCGCAAACTCCACGGGAACGATAGCCTTTGGAAGGTGCGCGGGAGCTTCAGGAGCCATGGTCCTGAAGGGCAAGTTCGGGATCCCGGCAGTTGTCGGCCCGATGCCGATCGGGATTAGGAACACCGACACCTTCGTCATGGAGGTCTCCGAGCTGATGGGCGTTCCGATTCCTGCCGAGCTTGAAGACGAGAGAGGAAGGCTCGTGGACATGATGACCGACGCCCATCCCCACTTCCACGGCAAAAGGATCGCAGTCTACGGCGACCCCGACACTGTGATAGGCATAGTGGGGATGCTGGCGGACCTGGGGACAGAGCCGGTCTACGCCCTCACCGGAACTTTAGACAAGCTCTTCGAAAAGGAGATCCAAAGCGTCGCCCCCGCTTGCGAGGCGATCACTGGCGACCTATTCCTTCTCCACCAGATGATCAAGAACAAGCCAGTGGATATGTTGATCGGAAACTCCTTTGGAAAGTACATCGCCCGGGCTGAAGACATACCTCTCGTGCGGGTCGGCTTTCCGATCATCGACAGGGCCAATTTGCACTACTTCCCGACCCTCGGATACGGGGGTGCTGCAAGGCTCGTCGAGATGATAGGAAACGCCTTCCTGGAGAGGATGGACCGAGACGCCGACGAGGCCCACTTCGAGCTGGTACTCTAGGAGGAATGATCATGGGAATCATCAAGACTTTCGACGAGAGGGCGGATCACATCAAGCAGAAGAGCGGGACCGACCCGGTTCCCCTTGCCTGTAGCAACGAGAGCCTGGCGGGAGCCGTCAGCCAGAGAGCCTGCGTCTACTCCGGCGCCCGCGTGGTCTTAAACCCCATAACCGATGCTCTCCATCTCGTTCACGGACCGATAGGATGCGCCAGCTACACCTGGGACATAAGGGGGAGCAGCACCAGCGGGCCGACCCTGTACAAAAAGAGCTTCTCGACGGATATGAAGGTGGCCGACGTCATCTTCGGCGGGGAGAAGAAGCTGGCTGGCGCGATAAGGGAGCTTGCGGCCCGGTACAGGCCGCCAGCGGCTTTCGTCTACTCGACCTGCATAGTCGGCGTGATCGGAGACGATCTGAAAGCCGTCTGCAAATCCGCATCGTACGACCTGGGCATACCTGTCATACCGGTCATGTCGGAGGGGTTTCGGGGCAACAAGAACGAGGGGTACAAGGCGGCATGCAACGCCCTCTTCGAGCTCTTAGGAACCCGGGATTACGTGCCAAAGAGCCCCTATGCCATAAACCTCCTCGGCGAGTACAACGTCGCAGGCGACCTCTGGAATGTTTTGCCCCTCTTCGAGGAGATGGGGGTCGAGGTAATCGCATCTTTCACCGGCGACTCCAGGGTCGAAGAGATCCAGCGTGCCCACAAAGCGAAGCTGAACCTGGTCCAGTGCAGCGGCTCCATGACGTATCTAGCAAAGAAGATGGAAGAAAAATACGGCATCCCTTACAGGCGTGTGAGCTTCTTTGGGATCGGTGACATCTCCTCGGCCCTCAGGACGACGGCCGAATTCTTCGAAGATCCGGGGATGATGGAGCGGGCCGAGGAGATCATCGCAAGGGAGACGGCGAGGATCGCGCCCGAGATCGAGCGGCACAGGAGCAGGGTTGTCGGAAAGAAGGCCGCCATATACATGGGTGGCGCCGCCAAAGCCGTCTCTTTAGTGAGGGCTTTTGGAGAGATCGGGATGGACGTCGTGATCATAGGAACCCAGACCGGCAGCAGAGACGACTACAAAAAGATCAGCTACATCGTCAAGGAGGGGACGGTCATCATCGACGACGCAAACCCCCTGGAGCTGAAGGAGCTTCTGGTTAAGCAGGGGGCCGACCTCCTGGTCGCGGGGGTGAAGGAGCGGTTTCTCGCCTACAAGCTGGGGGTCGCCTTCTGCGACTTCAACCACGATCGGACCACCACCTTCGAAGGGTTCGACGGCATCGTCAACTTCGCACGAGAGGTGGACATCACCATCAACAGCCCCGTCTGGAATCTCCCAGTGGAGAGGGTCGGTGGAGCGCTGATGAGAAGGGAGGTTGAAACAGAAATCGGAGTGGATCAGACAGAGATAAGAACGGAGATCGGGACGGAGATGAGACGAGAGGTGAGCGGCGTTATCGATGCAGGAGGCGAGACGGTTGTCTGAGAACTATGCGACTGTCAACCCCTGTTCGATGTGCATGCCGATGGGCAGCGTCATGGCCTTCAAGGGGATCGAGGGCTGCATGCCCATATTCCACGGGTCCCAGGGGTGCAGCACCTACATGCGCCTCCACCTAGCCCACCACTTCAGAGAGCCGGTGGACATAGCCTCGTCGGCTTTGAGCGAGAAGGGCGCCGTCTACGGCGGAGCCGCTAACCTCAAAAAGGGGCTCTTGAACGTGATCCAGGGCTACAGTCCCAGGGTCATAGGCATCGCCACCACCTGTCTAGCAGAGACGATCGGAGACGACGTCGTCCAGATCGCAAAGGAGTTTCAGCGAGAAGAGCCTCATGCAAGGGACGTCGCCATAATCTCGGCATCGACCCCCAGCTACTCGGGATCTCACGAGGAGGGCTACAACGAGGCCCTGAAGGCGATCGTCAAGACCCTGGCGAAGAGGAGTCGGTCGAACGCCAGGTTTAACCTGGTGATCGGGTCGATCATCTCCCCGGCGGAGGTCAGATACATAAAGTCGATGCTGGAGGACTGGGGATGCGGCTTTGACTACACCCTCCTTCCTGACATCTCTGAGACCTTCGATGCTCCTCTCGCCGCCACCTATCTCAAGATCCCCGAGGGCGGAACGCCCTTGGCCGAGATAAATGAGATGGCAAACTCCAGAGAGACCCTGACCGTCGGGGGATCGGTCTGGGGCGGAGGCGCTGGAGATTACCTCGAAAAGGAGTTCGGCGTGCATCACACCGTACTGCCTCTGCCCATCGGGGTCGAGCAGACGGACAGGTTCGTCGGAAAGCTCGAAGAGATCACGGATCTGGGCCTTCCCGAGAAGTACGAGAGGGACCGGGGCCGTCTCCTGGACGCCATCGTCGACTGCCACAAGCTGGTCGCAGGGGTCAGAACCGCGGTTTTTGGAGACACCGAGATGGCGCTGGGGGTGGCAAAGCTCCTCTGCGAGATGGGGATGGACCCGAGGGTGATCGCCACCGGGTCGAAGAACGCGGAGTTCGTCAGGAGGGGCGAGGGTCTCACCCCCGGATCTGAGGTTCTGAGCGGGGTGGACTTTTCCGAGATTCACGAGGCGGTGGCAAGAAACGATATCGAGCTATTGATCGGCCCCTTCACCGGCAGGCAGATCTCGAAGGCCGAGAATATACCCCTGCTGAGGGTGGGTCTTCCCAATCATGATCGGTTCGGAGCGTCCCGTCAGATGGTCCTCGGGTACGAGGGGACGACGGGACTTGTGGACGAAATAGCCAACACCATCGTGGAGATGAACGAGAGGGATCGTTGACAAGGTACCCAGAAGGCTGAGATGAACAATCTAGCTTTCTGACGGTTGCAGGTCCCGACAACTTCATATACTTCATGCCATAGTCGGAATCAACCGGCCTAGGTAAACATATATGTTTACCTTCCTAGAGTTATGTTTATGATTATGTTTACAACAAGGTGTCCCAATGAAATACAGCGCTTTATCACTCATGATCGGACTGATCCTCGCTGCAAACCTCGCAGTCGCGGGGCTTGCTGCCGAGGATTCCCTCCTCGTTTATTGTGGCGCAGGATTGAAAGAGCCGATGGAGGAGATCGCCGCCCTCTTCGAGGAGCAGGAGGGGATAAAGATTGAGTACACCTTCGGCGGAGCAGCCCAGCTCCTCATCCAGATCGAGCTCTACCAGACCGGGGACCTCTACATGCCCGGGGCTCGATCTTACATCGACTCGACGATCGAGAAGGGGTTCGTCGACGAGACTGCAAACGTCGTCTATCACGTCCCCTGCATCATCGTCCCGAAGGGAAACCCTGCAGGGGTACAGTCTCTTGAAGACCTGGCAGAGCCCGGCGTTAGGGTCGCCCTCGGCGATCCCCAGGGTCCTCCCATCGGAGAGGTCTCAAAGAAGATGCTGGAGGATCTTGGGATCTGGGAAGAGGTCGAAGAGAACGTCGTCACCTTTTCAGTAACTGTAACCGAGCTTTTGGTCTACATATCGATGGAAGAGGCCGATGCTGCCATCGTCTGGAAAGACCTCTATGATCCCGAGACGATGGAGAAGGTCGAGATAACCCAGGAGATGAACGGGATCAAGGTCGTTCCCATCGGAACTCTCGTCTTCTCCGAAAAGAAGGAGATGGCTGAGAAGTTCATGAACTTCGTCGCCTCGGAAGAAGGAAAAGCGGTCTTTGCCGATCACGGGTTCGCCACCTATCCGGACCCGAAGTATGAGGTGTGAGGATCCTACTATTCAAATTGTCCGTTTAACGGGTTCGGGTTGGGATATACTTGATTAAGAAATTAGTTGCACCGATCTTGGCGATCTTCGTGATCGCATCTCTCGCCGGTGGGAGCAGCTCAGAGGAGCTCGTCGTCTTCTATGTGGCCTCCCTCACCGGGGCTTTCGGCGAGATGGGACAGATCTACGAGGATGAGAACGGCGTTGACGTGATGCTGAACTTCGACGGGACTCAGGCGATACGAACCCAGGTGGAACAGGGAGCCATCGCCGACGTCTTCATCTCCGCCAACAAAAAGCACATGGACGCCCTGATGGCAGAGGGGTTCATGGACAACGATACCGTCTCCATCTTCACCGAGAACAGGATGGTGGTGATAGTTCCGGCAGATAACCCCGCCGATATCCAGAGCCTCTCGGATCTCGCAGAGCCTGGGGTGATGATCGTCACAGGGGTCAAGGATGCGCCTTTTGGTAGCTACACCCTTCAGGTATTGGATAAACTCGCAAACGATTCAACCTACGGTCCGAAGTATCGAGAGGCCGTCATGAGTAACGTCATCAGTCAGGAGACGTCGGTAAGCCACCTGGTATCCAAAATCGCCCTGGGAGAAGCGGATGCGGGATTTGCCTACCAGTCCGACATATCACCCGAGCTATCCGAGCAGGTCTCAAAGGTGGAGATCCCAGACCAGTACAGCGTGGTGGCCGAGTACCCCCTCGGAAGGCTGAAGGAGTCGGAAAACCCCGACCAGGCCGCAAGATTCATCGAGTTCGTAAGGTCGACAGAGGGCAGGGCGGTCCTGGAGAAGTATGGTTTCCAGCCAGTTTGAGCGGCGCTTTGGTTGGCGCAGGATCAAAGAAGAGGGGATCTCAGGGGTCAGGAGAAGGGCCCTCAAGGTCGGGCTTGCCCTCCTCCTGGTCCTGGCAGCCGCCTTCATAGCCCTCCCGGTGGCTTCCCTCTTCATCAAGAGCGCTTCGGGGATGGCGTTCCAGTCTCTTCGGGACCCGGTGGTGACGGACGCTCTGACCTTGAGCCTCTTCACCGCCACCATCACGGTGGTCATAGTGATCATTCTGGGAACGCCTCTCTCCTACCTGAACGCCCGGTTCGATTACCCTGGAAAGGAGATCGCAGACTCCCTGATCGAACTTCCGGTGATCATGCCGCCGATGGTGGGTGGGATCGCCCTGCTCATGGCCTTCGGCAGGATGGGGGTTCTTGGCCAGCATCTGCACGCCGGGGGCGTGAACATCGCCTTCACCACAGTGGCGGTGGTGGTGGCCCAGGTATTCGTCTCGATGCCCTTCTACCTGCGCCAGGCGAGGATCAGCTTCGAGGACGTGGACCTGGTATTCGAGAACGCCGCTCGGACTCTCGGAGCCAGCCGGACCCGCGTCTTCTTCACCGTGACGCTTCCCATAGCCACAAACGGCCTGATCTCAGGGGCGATCATGGCCTTCGCCCGGGCTCTTAGCGAGTTCGGGGCGACGATAATATTCGCCGGAAACTTCCAGGGCAGGACCCAGACGATGCCTCTTGCGATCTACACGGCGATGCAGGGCGATCTTAAGATCTCTTTATGTCTCGCACTGATACTGGTGGCCTTCTCCTTTGCAATCATAGCCCTTGTCAAGATATTGACCCGCAGGATGTACAAGAACGATGTTAGAAATTGATGTTAAAAAGAAGCTGAGGGACTTCGACCTGGACGTCTCCTTGAACGTTCCAGAGGGCGAGATCCTGATGCTGGTGGGAGAGAACGGCTGCGGCAAGAGTACCCTTCTCAACATGGTGGCGGGGCTCCTCTCTCCGGACTCAGGCGAGATCACCCTTGCGGGCGAGCCCCTCTTCGACTCCAGCCTCCGCATAAACCTCTCCCCGGAAATGAGGAACATCGGGTACGTCTTCCAGAACTATGCCCTCTTCCCTCACCTGAGCGTCTACGAGAACGTGGCCTTTGGCCTGCGCACCCGTCGCCTCTCCAGGCAAAAGATTGAGGTGAAGGTGAAAGAACAGCTGGAGGCCTTCGACCTGTGGGGGATGAGAGACGCAAAGGCCGTGAACATCTCTGGAGGGCAGAAGCAGCGTACTGCTCTTGCAAGGGCTCTTGCGATCGAGCCTCGCCTTCTTTTGCTGGACGAGCCTTTGTCAGCTCTCGACATAAGGAGGCAGGCGGAGATGAGAAAGGAGCTGAGGATTCTGATCAGAAACTTCGGCGTTCCGAGCATAGTCGTCACCCACGACCTCCGAGATGTGGTCAGCATCGGCGACATGGTGGGCCTCATGGAGGCGGGAAAGGTGATCCACTCGGGTCCCGCAGAGGAGGTCTTCAACGCGAAACCCCTCACCGGTGCGGTGATGCCCACACGAACTCGTACTACTCGTCTCGCTCGTCCAGCAACGCCGAGAAGTTCATGAATCATGCATGAAGAGTGGACAATATGACAAAGGAAACGGGAAAAATGGAAGCAAGGACGATGGATATCCGATATCGACCCATCGGGATCATCCATTCTGAGTATACGAATCAGGAGGAGACCCCCATCCAGGGGATTTTCAACAGTTCCTCCAGAGGCGAGGTGGAGCTTTTTCCCGAGTACGTCCCAGGGCTGAACGATCTGGAGTCCTTCTCCCACATCATCCTCCTCTATCACTTCCATCGGGCGACGGGCTGCACCCTCCTCCAGAAGCCCTTTCTTGATGGGGAGAAGGAGCGCGGGATCTTCGCCATACGCCACTTCAACCGACCAAATCCCATAGGAATCTCCATTGTGGGGCTGTTGGCGGTCAGGGGCAACGTTCTGGAGGTCTCCGGAATAGACGTCCTGGACGGAACGCCCCTCCTAGACATCAAGCCCTACGTGCGCCAGTTCGACCATCGAGAAGAGGCGAAGAGCGGGTGGGTGAACGAGCAGCACATCCAGGATATCGGGGCCTGGAACAGCACACCAAAGGAGCTGAGGAAAAGGGAGAGGACGAACGTCTGAGCGATTTTTGGTGGATCATTTAGCAGAAGATAGACCGTCTTCATCCAATCGAATCGACTAGAAATGAACATATAGCGTGCGGGTCCATAACTTTTATCAGTCCATGAACAAGCCCGAAAAGCCATACAGCTCAAACGCGATCCTTCACGAGATCTCTGGATCGATGGGAAATTTCGGAACGGTCCTTCCGATCGTCCTCGGAGCTGCCCTGATTTCGGAGGTAGACCTGGGACCAGCCCTCCTCTTCTTCGGCGTCTGGTACATCGTCATGGGGATACATTACGGGATTCCGATGTCCGTTGAGCCGATGAAGGCGATCGGCGCCATCGCCATCGCCGAAGAGCTGACATCTGGAGAGATCGCGGCCTCGGGGATGATCCTGGGGGCGGCGCTTTTAGCCCTGGGGCTTTTCCGGGGATTTGGGCGGCTACAGGGCCTGATTCCGGAGAGCGTCGTTCGCGGGGTTCAGCTGGGGCTCGGCATCATTCTCCTCAGGACGTCATTGGGTTTCATCAGTCAGGACTTATTCTTCTCATCGGTCTCGATCGGCATCGTCCTTCTCTTCCTCGTCGCCAAAAGTCGCAGAAACCTTCCCGACCTCTCCATCTTGGTCGTCTTCGCAATCGGCATCGGATACGGCATCTTTACAAAAGGAGCCCCCGAGATTCAGATGATCTCGATCGATCTTCTGCCCGTTCCCGGTTTTGTCGACTTTTTGTGGTCAGGGTGGCATCTCGTCCTGCCCCAGATCCCTCTCGCCCTAACCAACGCCACGGTGGCGGCTGCCCTCACCGCCCAGGACCTCTTCAAGAAACGAATCAAGCCCGACCAGCTCTGCGTCAGCATGGGCGTCATGAACCTCATCTCGGTCCCCTTCGGGGGGTTTCCGATGTGCCACGGGGCCGGCGGCCTTGCAGCCCACCGCCGTTTCGGAGCAAAGACGGGCCTTGCCACCGTCATCGGCGGGGTCATCCTCCTCGTTGTGGCATTCTTTTTTGCCGGTCCCGAGGCTCTCGCCCTCCTTCCGATTGGCTTATTCGGGGCGCTCCTCCTCTTCGTCGCCCTGGAGCTGGGAAGGTGCGGCCTGAGGACGGATGCGCCCCTCCTCACCGGCAGCATGGCTCTTCTGGCCTTGTTCACCAACGTCGGTGTGGCCTTCATCTTCGGAATCGTTCTCGCCGAGGTTATGAAGCGCTAGATCCGGGTTCGGTAAAACAAGCTCTTGCTTGGGAGATGGCGCCCTCATTCGCGGTACAACCTCACCGCCTCGTCCAGAAATCGTTCCATGAGCCCGTTCATCTCCGGGATGGCGTCAAAGCCGGCGAGGATCTCCTCCGCGGTCTGGACGAACCTCCCGCCGCCTGCGAGCTCGTCGGAGCAGTTTCTGATGAGGTTCTCGATCCCTTCCGCCGTCGCCTCCAGGTGGAACTGCAGCCCTATGGCCCGGCCGCTCTGGAAGGCCTGATTTTCGCAGGCCTCGCTCTCCGCCATCCGGACCGCCCCCGGAGGTATATCGAAGGTGTCGCCGTGCCAGGAGAGGGGTACGAAGTTCTCCGGGAGGAGGCCGAAGAGGTCGGACTTGGACCCCGCCGGGGTGAGGGCGACGGGGTGCCAGCCTATCTCCCTCTCCCCGTTGGGACGGACCCGGCCGCCCAGGACGTCGGCGATCAGCTGGGCACCCAGGCATATCCCCAGGACGACCTTTCCGCCATCGATCGCCCTTCGGATGAGGTCCTTCTCCTGGGCGAGCCAGGGGTACCTCTCCTCCTCGTAGACGTTCATGGGGCCGCCCATGACGACGAGCCAGTCGAACTCCGTAGGCTCTGGGAGGGGTTCTCCCCGGAAGAGGAGGGTCCTGGAGATGGTGTAGCCCCTCGATATCGCCCAATCCTCGATCGTCGCGAGCCCCTCGAAGGGGACGTGCTGGAGGCTGTGGATCCTCATATGGACGGTCCGGACGACCTCGCCGGATTTATAGGCTGCTCATCGGTGTCGTCTCCGGACTCGGCAGCGATCCGGGGACGCTATCGGGTCCATCAGGGATGAGGAGACGCCCCCGGTGCTGGGGGGGGTTTGCGACCTACCACCGGTTCGGGGCCAGGACCAGGCTATCGATGGCCATATGAGGGGTCGATCCTTATCTTCATCGCCCTCCTCTATATCGCCTCTCCCGGTTCGACCCCCTCCCAGCCGCCTGGAGGGGCGTCGACCAGAACGTCTCCATAGCTCCAGAGGTCGGATTGAGGAAGAGATCGGGTGCCTATCAGGGCGACGGCATCGATCTCGTTCCAGCCGGAGACCCTCCTCGTATCCAGGATGATCCTGATCCGGTCTGAGGGGAAGTCGGCGTCTATATCGATCGCGGAGATCCGGGCCTCCGTCGCCGGCTCCATCGACCCCTCCCAAGCGTGGTGGCGTCCGCCGTCCTGGTCGTATATCTCCAGCCCGATGATCGCCCCGGGGTTGTAGGTCTCGTAGATCTCAACCCTGGTTATCCAGACGGGGACCTCATGCTCCAGGTCGAGCCACTGGATGCCGTCGTCTTCTTCCAGCGAAGCCCAGGCGGTCGTTATATCCCCGTGGTCGGGATAGGTGTCCGGCTCTCCCGTCGCCTGAAGGGCGGACCACCCGGTGGACGAATACTCGCTGCTGGCGGTGGCGGCTACCGCCCACTGGACGAATTCTTGGGCCTCGGCCCCAGTCGCCCCGTCCCCGTCCTCCGGATCTCTGGTGGAAGGCTCGATGGCGGATTCATCCAGGGCGCTTGGATCTTCCGTCACGTAAACCCCCCGAACGACGCTGATCCCTCTGCCCTCCGACGCCAGGTTCTGCGACCAGGTCTCCGGATCGCTGTCGATGATCGTATAGCTCCCCGGCTTGATGAAGGCGTACGGCCAGACTTCCCAGTAAGCGTTATTCACGCCCCCCTGGGCCTCTCTACCTACCGCATCCCAGGGACCGTAGACGGTCCCATCGTCATGGCGCAGCGCTATCGTCCCCGGAGGTTTACCCTGGTTTTGATAGTGATAGTCCATAACGAAGGTCACCAAGAGGGGCGAGTCTATCGAGAAGGTGGCGGGCGCCGTGGGGTTGCTGGAGACGGCGTAGATGTTGCTGCTGCTGAAGATCTCCTCGTCTTCGATATCGATTTCATACTCTGGAGGAGCGACTATCTCGGGCTTGGAGTCTAGCCAGGACCGGTCTATCGTCTCGATCTCTTCCGGATTGATCGATCCGCTGCTGGAGGAGTAGAGGATGCCTCCCCTATAATCCGGCAGAGCCACAAATATCTCGCCCGAAGAGACGTCCATCTCGTACCTGTAAACGGATCGAGCCTCCGAGACGCCCATCCCGTAGACCATGAAGATGTCGGCTTTCCCCTCATCGGTGCCTTCCGCCATCAGATAATAAGATCTGTTCTGAGGGCATTCCAGCTCCGTCCAGTACGTCCCGTCGCCAAGTGGGAACCTTCTCATGGAGATCTCTTCTATCTCCGCTGTGGGAACGCCTCCGGGAAATCCGGTGATCTTCCCGTCTTCGTCCTCCAGATAGAGGTTCACCGGAGAGAAGCCTACTGCTCTCCCATTCTTGTTCTCTTCTGCCATCTTCGTCTTGATCCAGACCCGTCTCTGGTGTTCTGTCAGCCGATTCAACTTATCTTTCGTCTCCTCTGGAAGATTCCTACCATAATTCATCTCGGCTTTGGTGAGCTTCTTATCCTTCGGATCGACGTAGTCACCGCCGACGGTTGGATATTCAGGAGTGCCTTCGTAAACGCTGCTACCTCCGATCCCGTAGAATGAACCCGCTTCCAAAGGACCCGATATAGGTCCCCCTGCATAACCACTTATTGAAGTGCCCACATTTTCCGGGCTGAAGATCCCCGACCATTGGTGTATACCATACGTTTTTGGCTCCTGATCTATCCATGGGTCGAGGACTATCCCCGAATCGGTCCAGTCGGTGCCCTTTGGATAGATCACCACAGCCTGGTGACCTCCCCAGAGGGCTTCTATGGGCCCATAATCCCACTCGTCGAGGAGAGCCCTCTCCTCGGGATCATCGCTGAACCTCAACGAATCCAATAAGTGGAGGACCTTGCCCTGGTATCCGCCGCATTTGAATTCGTCGTACTCATCTCCGTAATATGGCAAAACGGATAGGAGGTTGTTCTTATTGCCCGAACTTGTTATCCCCTTCGGTATCCTCTGCTCATAGAGCTGGAGTATTTTGTAGAGCTTCAGTTCTTTTGAGGGCCTGGGCTTGAACCTCGGATCTGGGATCCCAGCCTCGACGGCCTCATATCTGTCTTGAGGGTCTGATTGCGGGGCCGATCTATCAAGAGTCCCCTCTACGACCACGCCCCGGTGACCGGCGTTGAAGCTTCCCGCCAATCTGATGGAGAAGCTGGCCGACTCGGCATCAGCGGGGATGGGAACCGTCACGGTGAAGGGCTGGCTCATGGGATCGGCGACTTTGCCACTAGGCAATAAACCCCCCTCGGGAAACTTCTCTTCGTGAAACGTCTTCGCCTCCTCCCCGTCGACCATGACGCTGACGTCGATCGTCGCGCCCCAGCCGTACATCGCCCTCGCCACCCCGGAGACGGTCAGCTCACTACCTGTGAGAGTGCCACCGACCGATCGTGATAGGGTGAAGCCCTCCGAATCTTTGGGAGTGGCCAGAGTCGCTCCCGAGACGGAGTAGCTCACCTGGAGTCCGTTGAAGGGAGCTGCGGGAAATACGTCGGCGATGGCCACCGGGGCGCTCAGCGTCAATAGCATCATGGAGAACGCTGCAATCCATGCAGAATGGATCGAAATTTTTTTGATTCTCATATTAGCTGCCTCATATCCTTCTAAATTTTGATCTCTTGCCAATCTCCGACAGCATTCTAATCCCCCAATATTCATCCTGGAATCTTTCGGCTTTCCATCTCAGAAAGCCTCGGCAAATATTGGATAGGCCGAGATCCTGTAAAGGCGGCGGCGTATATCTCGATCGCGGAGATCCGAGAGAGTCTCATATATCCATCTCCCCGAACCCGATCCTCTCCAGCGCCCTTCCCGCCGCCTCTCGAACTCCCCTCTCCCCGTCCTCTGATGCCAGATCGACCAGGGGATAGAGGGCCCTTCGGTCACCGATCTCGCCGAGAGCTCTTGCGGCCTCCCACCGGACCCACGGGTCTTCATCCTTCAGAGCCTCGATGAGGGGATCGACGCCCCTGGGATCGCGAATCTCCCCGAGAGACCTCGCTGCCTCCGATCTGACCCTCGGCTCCTCATCCTTCAGAGCCTCAATGAGGGGATCGACGGCCCCCGGACCGCCGATCCTTACGAGAGCGCCCATCGCCTCCTTGCGAAGATACCTGTCCTCTCCCCTAAGGGCCAGGGTCAACCGGTCCAGATATTCGTCTCTTCCCAGTTTCACAAGAGAGCTGGCAAAGCAGAGCTGTACGACACAATGATCGCAGAGATCGGGGATGCAGGGGCAGCCGACGGACCCTTCGGGCTTTTGAGGGACCGTTTCCGGGGAGACGGCCTTTCCATATCCCCGATCCTCGAGTGCTTCGCCGGAGACTATCGAGGCGTCGAGGTCCTCCTCCTTGAGGGCCTCTTTGAGGGGACCTATGGCCCGCTCATCCCCGATCTTGCCGAGGGCGATCGCGACGACGCACCGGACCTCCCGGACCTGGTCGTTTAGGGCGGCGACGAGGGGATCGATCGCCCTCTCATCCCCGGTCTCCCCGAGGGCCCAGGCGGCGTTCAGCCTCACCTCGCGGACATCGTCTTTGAGGGCTTCGACGAGGGGGCCTACCGCCCTCTCGTCGCCGATCTCTCCGAGGGCCATGGCCGCCTCCGCCCGGACCTGCCAGTCCCCGTCATCGAGATCTCCGATGAGTTCGTCCACCCTGTCGGCGGCCCCCGGCGATGCCATGGCCGCCAGAGCGAGTAAGGACAGAACCTGCTTTATTCGAATCTTCTCCACTCTCCTGGAGATGGTGGCGGTCATCATCAAAGAAAGATCTATCGATCCTGAAGGAAACCCGAGGGGCCCCTATCTCCGTCCTTCTCCGACCCCCGTCCCCTCGCCCTTCCCGAAATGAAGGGTGGGGGGGTGGAGATAACTCCGGTGAAGAGGTTCACCGGACCCTCACAAACGGCACCCCCCTCCTCTGGGCGTCCCTCAACTGCTCGCCGAAGGTGAAGTAGTAGTCGTATCTGTAAGTTCTCCCGTCCGTCGTCGTCACGGTGATGGGCATGTTGAACGCCCCCCAGGTCCACAGCTCCAGCTCGAAGTTGTTATACGGGTTTCTGCTGGTTTGCTCCGACGGGCTGAAGGTCGGGTGGAGCTGGTAGTGGACGGACCTGATCCTGTAGAGGTCGGGGCCCGTCACCAGGACCTTGATCCTGAAGATCTGTCTTCCCTGCAGGTTGGTGGAGTAGTAGACCCTGTTCGTCGCCGGGTCCACCGCCTGGGTTACGATCTGGATGTTGGGCCTGACGCCCGGCTGGGTCGGCGGAAGAACGGGGGTCGTCCCTCCTACGTGGAACGTCAGGATGTCGCTGTAGGGACCGTTTCCTATCCGGTATCTGGCCTGGTAAATCCCCGGAGAGTCGGCATAAAACCAGATTCTGTATTGATTGCCAGCCCAGACGTTCCCGAAGTTGTAGGTCCGAACCTGGCCTGTGGGATAGCGTTCCTCCAGGATCAGCGGCCCCGAGCTGGCGGGGATGAGCAGGAGCCTCGCGTAACGGTAGAGGGGTATGTTTACGCTCCGCCAGTACCGCGTCCCATCGCTGGAGACGATCCAGAAGAGGTTCTGGCTCCCTCCAGGAATGAGCGCGAAAGCGCCCGCAGAAGCTGTTGGAGATGATGCCCGGCTATATTGTAGAGACGTCCCCTCCTCGATCAGGGCTCCTGAGCTCTCCGCGATGCTGCTGGGGAAGTAGGCTTCAGAGGCTTCGGAGGTCTCAGCAGGCGGCGGCTGGATCCAGCCGGAGGATGTCGTTTCCATCTCTCCAGAAGCGGGTCCCCAATCTGCTGATCCCTCCCAGCCTCCACTTTGGGCAAAAGACGGGGGGCAGAGCAAAATTACAGCCCATATCAGGACCGTCACCTTGATGATGGATGCATTAATCATAAGATACAATTGAATATAGCTGGATAAAAACTTTTCATTCAGATCGGACCCGCGCCGAAAGGATAGATCCCAGATCGAATCCCATCACCAATAGCGGGTTTCCCATGGGCATGCCCCTGGAGGGTCCATAATCTCATGCGTCCATGCTCAAGCTCAGCCTCAGAAATCTTCTGACGGGGAAGCCGGCGCCCTGTATTCTCTATGCCTCCAGCTCCTCCGCCCTGGCGGACGCCGCCTCGGCCTCGGCGTCTCTTCCGAGGGCATGGAGGACGGCGGCTCTGTTCCACCAGGCCTCGGGATCTTCTGGGTCGAGGCTTATCACTTCGTCATAAGCGAGGAGGGCTTCGTCATACTTTTCCAGGCTCTTGAGGGCCAGAGCCTTGTTGTTCCAGGGGTGGGCGTATTCTGGATCGAGGCCGATGGCGAGATCGTACGCCTCTATCGCCTCTTCCTCCTTTCCGAGATCGTAGAGGGCGACGCCTTTGTTGTTCCAGGCCTGGGTGTATCCCGGGTCGAGGCGGACCGCTTCTTCGTAGGCCGCGACCGCCTCCTCATATCTGCCCATGAGGTAGAGGATCACGCCCTTGTTGTTCCATGCGCTGGCGTCTTCGGGGTCGAGGCGGATCGCCTCCTCGTAAGCGATGACTGCCTCATGGTGGCGCCCCAGCTCTCCCAGGGCGATCCCCTTGTTGTACCAGGCGTGGGCGTAAGCGGGATCGAGGTTTATGGCCGCATCATACGCCTCGATCGCCTCGATGTACCTGCCCATGTCCCTGAGGGCGACGCCCCTGTTGTTCCAGGGGTACGGGTCGAGGGGGTTGAGGGTGATGGCGATCTCGTAAGCCCGGATCGCCTCTTCGCACCTCCCCTGATCGTAGAGGGCAAGCCCCCTGCCGACCCAGACGAGGGCCGACTCCGGGTCGAGGGCGATCGTCTCCTCCAAGAGGCGGGCCTCTATGAGGGGTCCCGCCGCCCCCAGGTCGCCGATCTCAGCGAGAGCAGCGGCTGCCATAGCCCGGACCGTCGGATCGTCGTCCTTCAGAGCCTCCATGAGGGGATAAGCCGCAGGTTCGCCGATCTTGACGAGGGCCTTGCCTGCCTTCCCTCCAACCTCGGGGTCGGAGTCCCTCAAAGCTCTTATGAGGGGATCGACAGAACCGGGATCGCCGATCTTGCCGAGGGCGTCGACGGCGCCTCCCCTGACCACGGCGTCCCCATCTCTGAGGGCGAGGTAGGCGAGGGGCTCGAGGGCTGCCGGGTCGCCTATGGTCCCGAGAGATATGACGGCTTTGAGTCGGACCGACGGCTCGGCGTCTTTGACTGCATCGATGAGGGGAGCGACGGCACGGTCGTCGCCGATCTTGCCTAGGGCTTCTGCGGCTTCGCCCCGGACGTCCCCATCTGCGTCCCTGAGAGCGGCGATGATGGGGTCGACGGCTCCGGGGTCGCCGATCTCTCCCAGGGCCCAGATGGCGGAAGATCGGACCTTTGCCGCGTCGTCGTTTATTGCTGTGATGAGGGGATCGACGGCTCCAGGGTCGGCGACCGAGCCCAGGGATCGAGCTGCCTTCTCCCGGAGGTCGGCCTGGCCGTACTTCAGGTCCAAGATGAGGTCCGCCGCCCCGTCGGCTGTTGCGGCGGAGGCCGCGGCGGAGGCAGAGGTGGCGAGAAGGGCCGCCAGCAGCAGCGCCGCGCCCGTCACCGCCGCCGCTGCCATCGCCGCCGAGATCCCCGGTCCCAAAATGAGCTCTCTATTCGTAATAACCCCCTCATGGTTACCGATGGTCGCAACCCTCTAAAAATGTACCGGTGCCCTTCCCCTCCTGCCGGGAAGACCTGCCCCGGGGCCGAAAGCATCCGAAGTATTCTGGTCTCCTGGTCCATCCGCCTGCACCTTATGCCAGTCATCCAGGAGCGCGATCTTCGGGCGGTGCGGGATCAGAGATCCCCCCGGAAGGCCCTCTCCAGCACCGCCGGGAGGAGGGCGTCGAGCTCTTCTGCCGTCCGGACCTGGCATCTCCTGAGTCCGTCGACATGGGCCTGGAGGACATCGAGGCGGGCGACGATGCGGCGGTCTACATCGAGTAAAAATCCGAATGCGGGTCATCCAACAGAAGGCAGAGGGGATAGGAACGGAGGATCATCCGAATAACCACCGCCGCAGCGACCCCCCGCCCTGGATCTGGTTGGCTCTATCCCTCGCCTCTTCGCTCTCCCTTGAGAGGGATACGGCAGCGGTGGCGACTATCATGCATACGAGCATCAGGAGCCATACGCTCTGGTAGGCCTCCGGAGACCTCGATGTGAGGATCAGCCCTGATACCTGCTGGAGGACCGCCCCTCCGGCGAAGGGGAATATGTTGAGGGCTGCCGTCACCGTCCCGACGATCGCCATGGGGAAGAGCTCCTTGATCTGGGCGTAGCTGACGACGAAGAACCCGCCGAAGAAGCCGAAGAAGAAGTTTATGGCCATGTAGGCCTGGGGGCTTGATATCGATCCTGCGGTGGACCATATCACAGCCCAGATTACGGTATAGACGACGGACCCCGCCACGAGGACCTTCTTTCGAGACCCCAGGACCTTGTCGGAGATGTAGCCGGCGGTGGTGCAGCCGAAGATCATCCCGATCCCGATGAAGGTGAGGACTATGCCGTAGGTCGTCTTCTCCCACCCCAGGACGTCGCTATAGAACGGTCCTGCCCAGAGACCCTGATAGACCATGACGCTCCCGTACATGAAGAAGAACCAGACCGCCATGGGCCAGAACTTCCTCCCAGACCCGAAGGTCATCTTCAGCGCCGCCCCCATGGGGATCCTCTCCGACCCTCCGTCGTCGAGCTCCGATCCGCCGCCCTCGTACGCCTCGATCTCGGATATGGCGGGAAGTCCCACATCCTGGGGCCGGTCCCGGGCAATCGCCCAGGCGCCGACGGCTATGGCGAGGGTGATAGCCCCCAGGATGAGAAAGACCTGCTGCCAGCCCAGGGCTGCAGAGAAGAAGGCGAGGGGTCCTGCGGCGCCGAGGGCGCCCAGGTTTCCCACCGCCAGGAGGATCCCTGAGAGGGTGGCGAACTCGTTGGTCCTGTACCAGGTCGAGATGATCTTCATGGTGGGGATGTAGACCATCGCGACCCCCAGTCCGATCATCACCCGTCCGGCTATCACCATCTCGAAGGAAGAGGCGATCCCCGTAAGGATCGCTCCGGCCGCGGCCAGGAGGGTGAAGGCGCTGACGGTCTTCCTCGGACCCCAGCTGTCGGTCAATAGCCCCGCTGGAAGCTGCATGACGGTGTAGGCGTAGAAGTAGGCGGAGCTGAGGAGGGCGATGGACGCCGCGGATACGGCGAATGTCGCCTCCAGGTCCGTCGCCACCGCCGCCGTAGAGACCCGATGGAAGTAGACGAAGAAGTAGGCAGAGGCGAGGATGCCGAAGACCGCCCACCGACGGCTCATCACCCTGTCAACATCGCTCTTCTCTAACGGCGTTGTAGAAACCCTCCTCTACATGAGACGGGACGAATCGAATCTTGCCCTTCGTCGGCCAGCTCTCGGAAGGTCGGAACGGCTATATATCACCATGGGCTGATCTGCAGATGAATCCTCTCAGAAAAGTTTTTTTTCATGGATCGTATTATATAACTTGATTTAAATGTTATTTGATTCCCTCACCTCTAATTGTGACCGTAAGACATATCGTTCCTATAATATCGTGCCTCTGAAGGCAGCAAAATCGATATAACGGATTAACATGACGAGGATAGGATTATGTCAATGACATACATAAGGATCACCTTTTCGCTCCTCCTGGCATTCGGCCTTGTCGCCAGCCCTGGGGCATCTGTCGTCCCCGATGAGCCTCCAGGCCCCAATCTGGCGCTGATGGAAGGCCGGACTTCCGTCGAGGAGATGGCATCCATCCTGGACGAGGCGAGAGATCGCCTTCTGGAGAACGTCAAGATCGAAGGGCTTGAGGCCATCAGCGACCCCCATGGCGAGTTTGTCAGGGGCGAGCTCTACATCTTCGCCTACGACTTCAACGGGACGCTCCTCGCCCACCCCTATCTTCCGGAGCTGGTGGGCAGAAACAACCTCGACCTTGTCGACCCCAACGGCGTCCCCATGATCAAGAACCTGATGGAAGTGGCAGGGCGGGGCGGAGGCCTCATCTACAACGTCTATCCCAACCCCGCCGCCGATAACGTCGATGAGCTGAAGCTCGTCGGCGTCCTCAAGGTCGACGATGACCTCTGGATAGGCTCCGGGATCTACATCTCAGCCGAGACCCCCCGGTTCAGCCTTCAGGATCGGGAATCTCTGAGAAATTTCGTCGATGAGGCGGTGAACTATTCCATCGAGAACGGCAGGCAGAAGGCTCTCGCGGCCTTCAACGATCCTGCCGGGGAGTTCGTCGGAGAAGGGCTCTACATCTTCGCCTACGACTTCAACGGCACCGCCCTCGCCCTCCCCTTCCAGCCAGATATCGTCGGCGAGGATCGCATCGACCTTGAAGACGCCAACGGCGTCGCCTTCGTCCGGGATTTCATATCCCTGGCCAGGGGAGGCGCAGGGGAGTCGTACTATATCTATCCAAACCCCGAAAATGAGATGGCCGAGGAGCTTAAGCTCAGCCGCGTCGCCAAGGTCGATGGGACCTGGTTTTTGGGGGCTGGGATCTACAGCTCGCGCTCCAAAGATGATAACCTCTCAGAAAAGAAGCCGGCGGATAGGATAGAGCTCCAGGGCTTCGTCCGGGAGGCGGCGAGCCACGCCCTGGTGGCAGGAAGGGAGAGGGCCGCGGCCGATTTCATGGATACCGAAGGCCCCTGGGTCCGGGGAGACGTCTACATCTTCGCCCAGGACTTCAACGGCACCGCCCTCGTCCTCCCCTACCTCCCCTCGGAGGTGGGGACCTACCGCCTTGACATCCAAGACGAGGAAGGCGCCTTCATCAACCGGGATATGCGCTCCATCGCCCTCGCCGCCGAGGGCGGAGGTTTCTATGAATACCGGTGGAAGAACCCCGTCACAAACGAGACGATGGATAAGGTCAGCTACGTCATGAAGGTCGACGAGACCTGGTGGCTCGGCGCCGGGATATACGAGCTGTAGGGGAAAGCGGCCGCCGCCGGGGCTGACCCGGCCATCTTTTTTTCATAGAGGATCGAAGCGGTTTTATCTTTCTCCTCGAAGATCGCAACCGGTTTATTTCTGTCCGAAGATACCGGTTACCGCCCGAAAAATATCGGCCCAATGAGGGGCCGGGAGGAAGGATCTCATGATCGAACTGCTGCGCAAGAGAAGAAGCATCAGAAGGTACAGGGACGAGGATATCGACCCCGGGATCGTGGAGCTACTCAAGGAGGCGGCCCTCCGGTCGCCGACCTCCAGAAACTTCAGGCCCTGGAGGTTCGTATTCGTCGTAGATCAGGGAAAGCTTGTGGCGCTGTCGAAGGCGAAGCCGTCAGGGTCGTCATTTCTCGCGGGAGCGCGCTTGGGGGTCGTCGTCTGCGCCGATGATCGCGAGTCGGACGTCTGGATCGAGGACTGCTCCATCGCATCGATAATCCTGCAGCTTGTGGGCTTGAGCCTCGGCCTCGGATCCTGCTGGATCCAGATCAGGCTCCGGATGCACGACGATTCGGTGACTAGCGAGGAGTACGTCCGGTCGGTCCTCGACCTTCCCGATGGATTGAAGGTCGAGTCGATCATCGCCTTCGGATATCCCGAAGAGGAGAGGGGGCCGGTGCCGGCGGAGGAACTGCAGCCTGAGAAGATCATATCGGGCTGAGGACCGCGATAACCCCGTCTCACACCCTCATCTCCCACCGAAAGGGGGATCTTCAGACCCGACGATCCGAGACCTATGAAGATCGGAAGAAAGCCGAAGCCCGACTCCCCCGAGGAGATGGCCCTCGTCCATCACGCCCTCGAAAACCCCATCAGAAGGAGGATGATAATCCTGATGGTGGATGGATGTCTATCGGTCGAGGGGATCGGCTTGGCTGTAGGTCCGAAGATGCTCGACTACCACCTCCACCGGCTGGAGCTGGCGGGGCTCATCGATCTTGCTGGCGATAAGATAGCCCTGACGGAGTCGGGAGAGGCCTACGGCGGACTCGTCAAATCCCAGGCGGAGAGAGGGGGCGCATGGTGAGATCCTGCTTCGGTATCGGGACGTTCTCGCATCAGATAGAGCGGTGGTGGGGGTTATGTCCGCCACCCGGCGGACCGTCACCCCCGCCCCCCCCCCATCCTTCTAGATCAGCTCCAGGATTTCAGGGACGGGCCGATCCACCGCCACCGCGCCAACTCATCTTCAGGCGGTTGAGGTGCCCACATATACCATCTCGCTTCTTGCGATCTCGCTAAACCCGCCGCCCCCCGCCCAGTTCTCAAACATCCGAAACTCGTACTCCCCATCCTCCCCGGGAGCGGTGAAGGTGAGGGTCCCGCTCGTCTCGCCGCGGAGGTAATGCCACTGGCCGTACTCTTCGTTTGCCGCTCCTGCCTTGTAGATGGCGATCCAGTCGGTCTCAAACCCCGGCGCTCCCGAGTAACCGACGGTGATCTCCCCGCCGGGGGCCACCCGCAGAGGGGACGCCGTGATCTTCACAGGGTTCACCGGTTCGATCTCGACGGTGACGACGTTGCTCCTCGCGATATCGTTGTAGCCGCCGCCCCCTGCCCAGTTCTCAAACATCCGAAACTCGTACCTTCCCCCTTCGCCGGGGGCGGTGAAGGTCAGATTCCCGCTCTTCGCCCCGCGGAGGTAATGCCACTCGCCATAATCTTCGTTGGCCGCCTCAACGCTGTAGATGGCGATCCAGTCGCTTTCAAACCCCGCAGCTCCTGAATAGAAGACGACGATCTCGTCCTCGGGGCTCGCCACGACCGGCGATGCATAAATCGTCGCCCCCTCTCCCATCGCTGGCGAGGAAGCGGCGATGAGCAGAACCGCGATCGTCAAGAGGGGTCGGACGATCTCAGAATAGGCAATTCCCTTCGATCTCAATCGAGTTACCTCCACAAATCTGTCGGCTTCCGCCTCAAGAGAGGCGTGGGCTGGAGTAGGATCTACGCCCCTTAAGTTGAAATAGGTTCTTCAAGGATGGCGGGGACCTTCCGAACCCATCTCCTTTTGAGCCCTCTTTCTGATCCTCCGCTTGTAGGCCTCATGGCTCGCGAAGAGGAGGATCGGGAAGGGGATGAGGATCCAGAGATGATCGATGGGGACGTGAGAGGTGTTGAAGACGAGCTGGACCGCCCCGACGTTCAGGAGGGCGTATATCCAGAGCAGCTCCAGGAGGATGGCGACGATGAGAAGCCTGTTTTTGAAGAGCCCCCTCTCGAAGGCGGAAGACTCCCAGGACCGGAGCGTCCAGACGTTGAGGAGCTGGCAGCTGACGGCCCCCAGGAGGGTCATCGTCATGGCCTGCTTATGAAAGTCGGTGTTGGTTATGGAGAGGTCTCCGTAGCTCCAGCCGTTCAGAAAGAGGAAACCGAGGAAGGCGGTCATGGCGGCGGCCCCCTCGATGGGGCCCAAAAAGAAGTAGCCCCGCTTGAAGACCTCCCTGTCGAGGATCTTCTCGTCCTTTCCTACGGGGGGGCGTTCCATGATGTCCTTCTCCGGCGCCTCGTTCCCCAGGGCGAGGCCGGGGAGCATGTCGGACCCTAGGTCTATCGATAGGATCTGGATCACCGAGAGAGGGAGGGGGATTCTGAAGAAGAAATGGAGGATGTAGGGGACGATCTCCGGGACGTTCGAGGAGAGGATGTAGGTTACGAACTTTTTTATGTTGAAGTAGACGGTCCTCCCCTCCTCTACGGCGGCGACGATGGATGCGAAGTTGTCGTCCAGAAGGATCATGTCCGCCGCCTCCTTGGCCACCTCCGTCCCCTTCATCCCCATGGAGATCCCGATGTCCGCCTTCCTCAGGGCGGGAGCGTCGTTGACGCCGTCGCCGGTCATCGCCACCACCTCCCCGTTCTCCTGGAGGATGGAGGCGATCCGCAGCTTCTGCTCAGACCTCATCCGCGCAAAGAGGACGTTATCTTCGGCGAGGATCTTCGCAAGATCCTCGTCTGGGATCTTCCTGATCTCATCTCCCGTAAGGACGACGTCGACCTCGAGCCCCACCATCTCGGCGATCGCCTTGGCTGTGAGGGGGTTGTCCCCGGTGAGGATCATGACCCTTATGGAGGCTCTCTGGCACTTTTTTATGGCGTCGCGGACCTCCTCTCTCGGAAGGTCCATGATCCCCAATAGCCCCAGAAATATGAGGTCCTTCTCCTCATCCCCCTCGTTGTAGGCGACGGCAATGAGCCTGTAGGCCTTCCGCTCCAGCTCCTGAGCCTCCGCCTCTATCCTCCTCCGTTCCTCCTCCCCCAGGGGGCGGACCCGCCCTCTTCCGTCGACGAGCCGGTCGGAGAGCGGGATCAGGACCTCCGGTGCCCCCTTGGAGAAGATCATCCTCCTGCCCCCCTTCTCACAGACCGTCGACATCATCTTCCGGTCGCTGGAGAAGGGGATCTCATCGACCTTTTCGTAACCCTCTCCAGAAACACCGGCCTTCCTGGCGGCAGCGACGATGGCCAGCTCCGTCGGGTCACCGTAGACCGACCCCTCGCGTATCTTCGCCCTGGAGTTCAGGGCAGACGCTTCAAGGAGGAAGTTCAGCCGATCGAGAGAACCCGGCGCCTCATCTTGGAAGGACAACTCGCCGTCTTCGAAGTAGCCCTCGCCGGAGACCCTCACCCCATCGCCGCCGGCGAGGCGGATCTCCTTTACCGTCATCTCGTTTCGGGTGATCGTCCCGGTCTTGTCGGTGCATATCACCGTGGCGCTCCCCAGGGTCTGGGCTGATTCGAGGTTCTTTATCAAAGCGTTCCTCCGCGCCATGTTCCGGCTGGCCATCGATAAAGAGAGGGTTATGGTGGGGAGCATCCCCTCAGGAACGTTGGCCACGATGAGGGAGAGGGCGAAGATGGCGGCGATGAGCCACCCCTGACCGGATAGGAGCCCCAGGACGAAGAAGAGGCCGCCCACCAGGAGGGCTGCGAGGGTCAGGATCCTGGTGATCCGGATGATCTCAAGCTCCATCGGCGTCGGCCTCTTCTCTACATCTTTCGAGAGGGAGGCCATCTTTCCAAACTCCGTCTCCCCGCCGGTGGCAAAGATGACGGCGAGGCCGTTACCTGAGGTTACGGTCGTCCCGGCGAAGAGGACGTTCTTCGCGTCCAGGATCTCCTCGCTGGCGTCGGCCTCGGCGACCCTCCGCGCCGGCTCCGCCTCGCCGGTGAGAGCCGCCATGTTGACGTAGAGTGAGTTTCCCTCCAGGAGGACTCCGTCGGCCCCTATCCTGTCGCCCTCTTCGACGACCAAGATGTCTCCGGGGACGAGCTCTTTTGCCTCCACCTCCTGGACCTCGGCGCCCCTCCTGACGACCGCCTTCGATGGTATCAGCTTCAGCAGCGCCTCCACCGTCTTGTCCGCCCTGTACTCCTGCCAGAAGGCGAAGGTGGCGTTGATGAAGACGGCTCCGAGGATGGCGAAAGAGAGGATGTCGTACCCCTCGCCGGGAGAATAGTGGTCCGCCACGAAGGAGAGGACGGCCGCCGCCTCCAGGAGGATGGCAAAGAAAGCGAGGTACTGCCGGAGGTACTCCTTCAGGTAGTTCTTCCTCCTCCTCCTCTCAAGCTCGTTGGGCCCGAACTCCTTCAGCCGTCTTCTCGCCTCTGAGATCTCCAGGCCGGAGAGGCTGCTGTTGAGGCGGGCCAGCACCACGTCGCTGGGGAAAGAGCGGAGGCTCTTCTGGTCGCTCATAAAATCTTCTTGAGGTTATCTCTCAAAGGTTTAAATAATTATCCAAAAAAAGGCTGCAGACTCCCTGGAGCTTGGGAGGAGATGGAAGAAGAGGAAGAAGAGGAAGAAGAGGAAGAAGAGGAAGAAGAGGAAGAAGAGGAAGAAGAGGAAGAAGAGGGGAGCTGCCCGGACCCCTCTTATCATGCTTTGGGGGATCGTCCAAAAGACGGACGGCGACCGTTCTCGGGAGTCGTCCCGGCCGTCAGATCCCGGACTCCAGAGAGTCCTCGATCAGCGCCCAGAGGAGGTCGGAGTCCTTCAGCATCCCGGCGAGCTTCTGGTGAGCCGTCACCACCGGGAGCTGGTCGATCTTCTCCCTCTTCATAACCCGAGCACACTCGGAGACCTCGCTGCTCTTGATGGCGGTGACGGCGGGGACCATCGCCTGCTTGACGGGGATTTTGCGCAGTGAGATCCGGGAGACGCCGTAGTAGAAGTTGAGGGTGTCTCGGGTGCTCTCCCAAGTCCACTCGTCCTCGTCCGTCGCCGAAGACATGTCCGACATCTCGACGGAGTCCTCGATGACGGATGCGTTTATCAGATCTCTATCGGAGACGATCCCCACCAGGTTCAGATCGGAGTCTATCACCGGGGAGGCCTGGACGTCGGCGTACTCCATCACAGCTCCCGCCACGGGGAGTGGCATCTCGTCCCAGAGGGCGACGGCGGTCTTCTCAAAGTACCTCTCTATCGTCCTTTTTATGTCCAGGTCTGCGATCACCCGGATTATGTCGGCGACGCTGACGATCCCCGATAGGGTGGCGTCCTCCACCACGGGAAGACGCCTGATATCGTTCTCTGCCAGGAGCTTCGCCGCCTCGACGACGCTGTCTTCGGGCTTCACCACCAGCGGGTCCCGGGTCATCAGGAGGGCGGTCTGGTCCTCTTCGGGATTTCTAAGAAGGTCGGTCCTGGTGACCATCCCCACCAGCTCCCCGCCCTTGACCACCGGGACCCCAGAGACGTGCCTATCCTGGAGGGCCTTCAATACCATGTCCCTGGAGCCGGGGATAGAGACGAAGGCGACGTCCTCCACCATCACATCCTTGATCAGAATTCCGTTCAAACCTTCTCCCCCGGCACTGTCAGGACCGGCAACTTGGAGTTACGGACGACCTTCTCGGCGACGGACCCCAAAAGGAACTTGTCGAGGCCGGTCCGCCCGACGCTCCCCATCACCACCACATCGAACCCGGACTCCGAGGAGAGCTTCAGAAGCTCCTCGCCGGGGTTCCCCTCGACGACCATCTTGGTGGAGGGTACCGCTGCCCTCTTGGCCATTTCGTCGACGTAAGATGTGGCATCCTCCCCCTCTCTGATCAGAAGGTCCCTGATGCTCGCAAGAGCCATATCCTCGGGGAGGTGGCTCAGCCTTCCAGTATCGGCGACATAGACTATGGTGATGGCTCCTCCAGAAAGCCTGGCGAGCTCAATTCCCACCTCTGCCGCCCGCTCGCTATGCTTCGAGCCGTCGGTTGCTATCATTATCCTCTCAAACATGGAAAAACCTCTAATAGACCGCAAGAACGTCCGAGGGGGCGGCCCTCCTGACGACGCTCGCCAGGGGATCTCTCACCCCCCACATCTTATCCGACCGTCTATCGATGACCATGATTCTGCATCTCTTCCCGGGGCTGATGGCGCCGGCTTCATCGTCGGCGCCCAAGATCCGAGCACCGTTTAGAGTGCAGATCATAAATACCTGTCTATCGTTATGCAGCAGCGCCTTGGATAGAAACTCCATCTCGGAGAAGAGGTCTGGCGAGTTGAGCATGACGTTGTCGGTCCCCAGGCCCACGACCATACCCATCTGGAGCATCCTGCGGACGTCGGGAAGCCCTACGCCGGTGACGAGGTTAGACCGGGGGCAGACGACGACGGGAACCCCCGCCTCCGCCACCATCTTCAAGTCCCGCTCCTCGGCGCGGGTGAGGTGGACGAGGAGGTCGGGGGATAGGCTGAGGGCGTCCTCGATGTCCCCTCTCCCCGCCTCCCCGGCGTGGAGGGCTATCCGCATCCCCTCTGACCTCGCCTTCTCCACCATCTCCTCGACGAGGGATCTCGGATGATCTCTGGTGCTGCTGATCCCCACCCCCCAGCACCTTCGATGGACCCGGACCGATCCGGGATCGGGCCTCCCAAAGATCCTTCCTATCATGCCGGAGCCCTCCATCGCCTCCAAGAGCATATCGACGCCTTCGATCCCCCCCTCCCGGAAGTCGGCGAAGGCGCAGGTCCCAGACCTCGCCATGTAGGATAGGGACCTCTTCATCCCCTCCACCTGATCTCTCCGGGAGGCCCTTTCAAGGATCCGGTGCTTAAGCCCTCCCGGCCCCACCAGCTCCTCAAGGGGGAGGTACGGCGGGTCCTTGAGGACGGAGTCGCCGAGATGGACGTGGCCGTTCACCAGGGCCGGGCATATTATCCCCTCCAAATCCGAGTCGATCTTCTCTGATCCGACCTCCGCCACGACCCCCTTCCGGAGAGAGAGGTACCCATCGAAGGGCTCAAAATCCTCGCCGAGGAGGATCGTTCCGGAGAGGAGGATCTCATCATCCGTCTTTTCCATCGAGCTGAGATGGGAGAGGTAAAATATTTAGCTTTCCGCCCCTCCACGGGAAGATCATGGAAAGGCCCTTCGTTTTCATCAACGCCGCCATGAGCGCCGACGGAAAGATCAGCTCTTTTCACCGCGAACAGGTGCGGATATCCGGGCCCGAGGATATGGACCGGGTGAGCCTCTTGCGGGCCGATAGCGACGCGGTCATGGTGGGGGTGGGGACGGTCCTCGCCGACGATCCAGGGCTGAGGGTAAAATCTTCGGAGCACAAAATGATGAGGTCTGACCGGGGCCAACCCGACCAACCCCTCCGGGTCGTCGTCGACAGCCGGGCGAGGACGCCCCCCGGATCTGAGGTGCTGGGGGAGGGGTGCATCCTCGCCGTCTCCGAGGCGGCTTCCGAGGAGCTGCTCGCCTCTTTGCGAGAGAAATGCGAGATCGTCGTCGCCGGAGAGGAAAAAGTCGACCTTGGGGAGCTTCTGTCGATCTTGAAGAAAAAAGGGGTCGAGAGGCTGATGGTGGAAGGGGGCGCCACCCTGAACTGGTCTCTTGTCGAGGCGGGGCTCGTAGACGAGATCTCCGTCTACGTCGGTCCCATGATCATCGGCGGGGTGGGGGCGCCCACTCTGGTGGACGGCCCCGGCTTCTCCGCCGATTACCCAAAGCTCTCCCTCATATCCGCCGACCTCCTGGATGGCGGCGTCCTCCTCCGGTGGCAGCCCCTCCGGTGAAATACCGGGATCCCGTTTCGGGGTGTCTTATCAGGACCTCATCCAGTTGTCCCAGCCTTCGCCCCTCTCGGCGAGGATCGGCGCGATCTTCTCGGCCATATCGAAGGGGATCCCCACCACCACGAAGTCGTCCTCCAATCCGGCGTTCTTGGCGGCGCCGTCGCAGCCGAGGGAGACGTTCACGTCCCCTTTCAGGATCGGGGAGGAGGTGGCGTCGACGCAGAAGGACTGGATCCCTGCGGTGTTGAAGTCCACCCTCCCCCCCTCAGCGAAGAGGGCCGCCTGGACGACCCTCCTCGCCTGGAAGGGCTTTCCGACGAAGATGACGACGTCCGGCCTGACGGGGATCTTCTCGAGGGGGGCGACGAGAGTCGCGACGGTGCTTTCAGCCTTCTGGGCCGGGAACGAGGAGACGATCTTCGAGCCCGCCTCCTTTGTGACGACCTTGTTGAGCTTTGAGAAGTAGAGGTTGCCCGACGCAATGTTCTCGGGAAACTCCATGAGGCCGAGGCCCGCCGCCCCGCCCTTGCAGGAGTGGAGATCGGAGCTGGCGAGGGTCGTCTCGCCCCGGAGCCTCGCCGCCTGGACCATCTCGCAGTAGCGCAGCGGCTCGGCGATCATCTTCATCCCTTTTGGGATATCTTCTTGCTTTCTGAAGAGCTTCACGCCCACAGGGTTAGTTTCCAGGTGGAGTGTCCCGACCAGGGTCTTTGCCATCTCATCAAGTTCCATGGAGAATACCTCGCTAGTTTAAGCCTGAGACGGGTTGGCGCCCTGCCTACATCACTCTTGCGCTCAAGAGCACGATCGATTTGGGTATTTCAGATCGGCGCAGCTCCAGAAAGGACAGTCCCAAAAAGGATACTTCAGCCGGGCCAGCCTCGACAGGGCGGGAGCTTTCATATGCTATATCCCCCTATAGGCCGATATATGGCTGAGACCACGACGATCGAGATCCGACAGGAGACGAAGGCGCTACTAGACGAGCTGAAGCGCCACCCTCGAGAGAGTTACAACGATGTCGTCGATCGGCTGGCCACCATGGCAACGGACGATGAGCCCCTGAGCGAGGAGGCCCTAAAGAGGATCGAAGAGGCCCTCGCGGACCTGAAAGGTGGCAGATACTTCACCGATGAAGAGATCGAGGCCGAGCTGGGGCGGGGTTGATGCTAGACAGCAATCTCTTCAAAGACCGCCCAGAGATTCGAAGATGCCGCAGAAGCCCTGAAAAGCTGGAACCTCATCACTTCTCCTCCAAAGCATCGCGATAGCACCCTTTTGCCCTCTCGCTGAAGCAGACCAAAAGCACCTTCTCGATCGTGCCGTTCTTCTCCAGAAAATCCCTGATCTCGGCGACGGCGATCCTTGAGGCCCTCTCCACCGGAAACCCGTAGGCTCCGGCGCTTATGGCCGGAAAGGCGATCGTCTTGATCACGTTTTCCTCGGCGAGCAATAGAGAGCTCCGGTAGGCCTTTGCCAGAAGCTCCTCCTCGCCAGCATCGCCGCCCTGCCAGATCGGTCCCACGGTATGGATCACAAACTTTGCGGGAAGGCGATATCCTTTCGTGATCCTCGCCTCACCGGGAGGGCATCCGCCGAGGGTCCGACACTCCGCGAGAAGGCCGGGGCCCGCCGCCCGGTGTATCGTGCCGTCGACGCCCCCGCCGCCGAGGAGGGAGGGGTTGGCGGCGTTGACGATGGCGTCGACCTCCAATTTTGTGATGTCGCCGAGTACGACAGTGATCCTATCGTTCATCTTTTTCATCCTATCTATCCGATCCCTTTCTCCTGGCCAGATGCTCTTCTCTCGTGATGTCAAAGAGAATGTCGTCGAGGCAGAGATCTCCCAGCCGGGAGGCTGCCCGCCTCGTACCGATCCTCCGAAAGCCCGCCCTCTCCAGGGCCCTTACCGAGGACTGGTTCTCGACGGTGGCCGAGGCGAAGATCGATCTGAGCCCGAGGCGCGAAAAGCCGTGGTCCAGGAGCGCCATGATGATCTTTCTCCCGAGGCCTACGCCCCTATAATCGGGGTCGCCGATGAGGTAGGAGATCTCGCCGGTGCAGGGGGTCCTCTCGTAGAGGGAGGCAAACCCGATGGGCTTTTCGGCCCAGTAAATCACGAAGTCCTCGTCCTTCGAGCAGAGGATGCTGACGGTCAGCTGATCTGTGGTCAGGGAAGAGGAGGGCTCCATGTACTTCGTCAGCTCCTCGTCCTCAAACCAACCAAAGAGGAGGGGGGCGTACTCCGCTCTAGCCGGGGCGAACCTGAGTTCCCCCACCGAGAAGCCCTCTCCATCGCCTTCCCCGCCCTCTTTTCCGTCATCCCCCTCTCCCTCCGACCAGAGGTGACCCCTCCCGAAGCGCTCCAGGGCGGACCTCGCTATCCTCTCGACGAGCTTTGGGTAGTCCATCCCGGCGGCGGCGGCGGCCCGGGCAAAGCCGCTCCCCGAAGGGTTTATGCAGGGGTTGGGGTTCACCTCGATGACGAAGGGCTCGCCGTCCTCCTCCCGGATTCGGAAGTCGACCCGAGCGTACCCCTCGACCCCCAGGGCGGAGCAGGCCCCCTTCGCAAGGACCTCTATTCGATCTTTAAGCTCCGGATCCAGGGGGGCGGGGCATAAGGGGACCGTGTTCTGGAAGAAGGGGCTATCCTCCAGCCACTTCGCCTCAAAGCCCAGGATCCTCGGCACGCCCTCAGGAAGGTTGAATACGATCTCCGAGATCGGAAGAACCTCGGCGCCTTCGGGTCCGATGAAGAGGGCGGCGTTCACCTCTCTGCCCTCGATGTACTCCTCGACCAGTGCCGGCTGGCTGTAGGTCTCTATAACTCTCGATACCTTGGCCCTCAGATCCATCTCGTCCCTCGCGATGGAGTCGGCGGTGATCCCGATGGACGCATCCTCCAGGACGGGCTTTACGATCACGGGAAAGTCGAGGCTGAATTTGTCGTCGGAGGTTCGAAAGACCGAGAACCTGGGGGTGGGTATCCCCTCCCTCTCCAGGACGAGCTTGGAGAGCCCCTTGTCCCTCGCCACCTCCAGGGCTCCGGGAGGGGAGCCGGTGTAGGGGACGCCGAGAAGCTCGATGAACCCCGCCACCTTCGGCTCGGCCCGGAGGTCGTCGCCGAAGCCCTCGGCCAGGTTGAATATCAGGTCGAAGTTCTTGAGGGAAAAGAGCGCCTCCAGGCTGCACTGCAGGGTGACGGCTTCGTGGCCCGCGGCTTCGAGGCTCCGTTTCGCCTCCTCCACCGTCTCCAGGACTTCGATCTCCGCCTCCATCTCGATCTCGCTTCTTGACCCCTCGCCTGGGATATTGTAGAGGATCGCCGCCTTCATCTCGAAATTCCCTCGCGTCTGAGGGCTGCATTGAATACCCTGCCTATAAGCTCTTCGTAAGAGTATCCGGCAGCATAGGCGGCCTTGGGGAACCGGGAGTTCTCGGCCGGGTCGGGGATGAGGCCGGGAAGGGCGTTGACGTCGAAGACCGACGGTTCGCCGTCGCCATCGAGGCGGAGGTCGAGCCTGCATAGATCCCTCACCTCCAGGGCCTCGAAGGTCCTCTTGGCGACGTCTTCGATCCGGGAACTGAGGTCGTCGTCCAGATGGGCCGGGCAGACGGTGGTGTCGTAACCGGCGTCCAGGGAGTCGTAGATCCACTTCACCTCGTAGCAGTCGAACCGGGGAGCTCCGTCGGGGAGCGCCTCGAAGCCGACCTCGACGACGGGAAGGACCTCCGGCGGGTTTCCCAGAAGCCCCACGGTGAACTCCCTTCCGGTCAGGTACTCCTCGACGAGGACCGGCTGGCGGTATCTCGCCGCCATCTCGGAGGCGACCTCCTCCAGCTCCTCATTTGTCTTTACCAGAGATCTGGCGGTGATCCCCCGGCTCGACCCCTCGCCGTTGGGCTTCAAAAAGAGGGGAAATTTCAGGTCTATGGAGAGGTCCCCGCCTCGGGTCAGAAGCTGGAACCTCGGGGTCCTTATGCCGTTGGCCACCAGGACCTCCTTCGTCCTCCTCTTGTCCAGGGTGATGGCGAGGGTGGTGACCCCGGATCCGGAGTAGGGTATCCCCAGCATCTCCAGCATCGCCGGAATCTGGGCCTCCCTCGCCTCCCCCCGGATCCCCTCGGCGATGTTGAAGGCGAGGTCGAAATTTCCCTTCTTCAGCTTCTCATAGGCGTCCTCGTCCGCTTCGACGACATCGACGGAGTCGCAGTATCTAAGAAGGGCGGACCTGATCGCCAGGACCGTCGAAGGGGCGTCGAACTCGGCGAAGGTGTCGTCCCCCGACTCCCGGGAGTAGTCGGGGGGGAGGGTGTTGCAGGTGAGGGCGACCTTCATCTCAGAGCCTCGGGTTGGGGTACTCGTAGACCTCGCCCTTGTAGTTGGATATGACCGCCTTCTCTTCATCCGAGGCAAGGAGGTAGTCCGGCGGGAGGATCGGGATCTTCCCCCCCCCCGGCGAGTCTATGATCAGGTGGGGGACACAGAGCCCCGAGGTGTGGCCCTGGAGGTGACCGATGACGTCGAAGCCCGCCTGGAGGGAGGTCCTGAAGTGCTCTACCCCCTTGACGAGGTCGCAGAGGTAGATGTAGTAGGGCCTCACCCGATTTTTGACCAGCTTCTGCATCAGCTCCTTCATAACCTCGGGGTCGTCGTTGACGCCCCGGAGGAGGACCGTCTGGCTCCCCAGGGGGATGCCGGCGTCGGCGAGGAGCTTCAGCGCCCGCTCGCTCTCGGGGTTTATCTCCCTCGGGTGCTCGAAGTGGATGTTCATGTAGAGGGGATGGTACTTCTTGAGGACCTTGACGAGCCGCGGAGTGACCCTTTCGGGCATCACCGAGGGTACCCTCGTCCCTATCCTGATGATCTCGACGGAGGGTATCGACCGTAGCTCCCGGAGGATTATGTCCAGCTCCCGGTTGGACCGGAGGAGCGGATCGCCGCCGCTGAGGAGGACGTCTCTGACTTCGGGGTGGCTTCTGATGTACTCTATCCCGGCGAAGATCTGCTGCATCGGGGTCTGCTCGACCCTGCCTACGGATCGTTTTCGTGTACAGAACCTGCAGTACATGGCGCACTTGGAGCTGACCATAAGGAGGACCCTGTCGGGGTATCGGTGGATCAGCCCGGGGACCTTCGTATCCCTCCCCTCTGATAGCGGGTCGGCGACGTTGCGGAAGTCCGAGAGCTCCTCGGCTGACGGCACCGCCTGTCTCCAGATGGGGTCGCCCTTCTCCCGGATGAGGGAGAGGAAGTGGCTGCTGATCTTCATGGGATAGACCCTCTTTACCCGCTCGATCTCTGCCATGTCGGCGCCGAGGCGGGCCAGGAGCTCGTGGACGGTTTCGGCCGTTTGTGGAGGCTTATCGTCGGAGGATTCTGCTATAAAATCATTCTCTCCGCTGGAAGCACACGCTGAATCAAACAATGCCCTCACCTCTCCGATAGAGAGGTTTAATTTCCATGATGGCAGATTCCATCATCTTAAATGCCCTGAAAGCTCCCTTTAACTGACTATGGCTCCTCAAATCTGGTTTAGGTAGTTCCAACCCAGATAAAACCCTTGAAATATAACCTTCAAGGTGGTTTGCGAAGCTATTCGCGTTCATGTGTTTACCAAGCCGCCATTATCTATATCAGGTAAATAAACCTGTTGATCCGAGAGTTTAATCCTCTGAAAAAGCCTATTCGTCATCAGTTATCTTATTAAAATCCATATTATTCTGTTTATTGGTATAATGGAAAAATAATCCAGGAAATTTGGTTTTCAATGCCTATAGTACTATGAAATAAGATTTGATGCGCCGATGCTCCGTTATATTCGGACTAAATCCCGCATCGTCCCTCAAACCGGAGTATCAGCCCCCCCGCCCCGAACCTCGATCCTCTACCCCGGTGGTGAGAACATCCGCGAAATAACCGCTCTGAGACAGAATCATACGAGATCGACCTGCCACCGACGCCCCCCGACTTCTCAATCCTCATCGATAACCTCCTCATGATAGAGCCGATGGCCGCATCGCTTGCAGTAAGAGGCGTCGACCTCGTGCTCCTCAAGGCCGCACCGCGGGCAGAGGACGCCCGTCTTCCTGGTGATGAGGACCCACTCCTTTACGATTTTGCTCGCCTCCCAGGGGATGAGGACGATCCCCGAGAGGATCATCAGGATCGTTACCAGCCTGCCGGCATCGGTGACGGGGGCGATGTCTCCGAAGCCGACGGTGGTGAGGGCCACCACTGTAAAGTAGAAGGCGTCTGTGAAGTTTCTTACCCCTTCGTTGGCGGGGCTTTCGACGTGGAAGAAGAGGCCTGAGCCGATGAAGAAGAGGATCAGTATCGTCGTCACCAGCCTCACCAACTTCACAAGTTCCAGGGAGATGCTCCCAAAGAAGAAGTGGGGGGCGCCGAGGAACCGGAGGAACCTGAATATCCTGAAGACCTTGAAGACCCTGATCGTCTTTAAGAAGGCTATGTTGAGGGAGAGGCCGATGAAGGGGAGGATAGCTTGAAATAGCGTCGGCAGTATCGCCACAAGATCGATTATGCTGTAGACGTCCAAGAGCTGCCGTCCCCTATCCTCTGCCCCGTAGAGGCGTGCTAGGTACTCGATGACGAATAAGGCGACGACGGAGAGCTCGAGCCTCCATAGGAAGCTTCTCAGCCCATCGGATATGTCGTAGGTATCGACGACGAAGATGGCGCAGACGAGGAGGTTCATGGAGATTATGCCGATGTCTATCGCTTTTCCGAAGGGCGTCCTGTAGTCGATGAGGTAGAACTCGACGGTCTTTCGGAAGCTTTCGGGGCGATCAGAGACCTCATTCGTCATATAAGGAAATTCTTTTTAATCTTTCAGGATAAAGGACCTTCGACCGTCCTCCTCAGCTCAGAACTGAGGAACTCTCGTATAATGAGCATCCAACTGGAAAATATAAAGGGCTCCAACTGGAAATTCGATGGGGGCTGCAAAGCGCCATGACAAAATCAGAGAAGACGGGGCTGAAGCGGGAGCTGGGGCTCTTCGAGGTGACCCTCTCCGGCGTCGGGATCATCCTGGGGGCGGGGATATACGCCCTAATCGGTAAGGCGGCCGGGATGGCCGGAAACGCCGTATGGCTCTCCTTCGCCATTGCCGCCCTCGTCGCCGTCTTCACCGGCCTCAGCTACGCAGAGCTCTCGTCGATATTCCCGAAGGCCAGCGCCGAGCACGAGTATACCCGCCGGGCCTTCGGCGAGAGGCTCGCCTTCGTCGTCGGATGGATGATCATCTTCAGCGGGGTGATCGGGGCGTCGACGGTCGCCCTAGGCTTCGGCGGCTACTTCGAGGCCCTGACGGGGCTTTCGATCGAGGGATCGGCGATCCTCCTCCTCCTCTTCCTCTCTATCGTCCTCCTCTGGGGGATCAAGATCTCGGCCTGGTTTGCCATCCTCTTCACCCTCGTCGAGACGGCGGGGCTTTTGATGGTGATCTCCATAGGCCTCCCCCATTTGGGGAGCGTCGACTACTTGGAGATGCCTGGCGGCTTCGACGGGATCTTCGGGGCCGCGGCCCTCATCTTCTTCGCCTTCATGGGCTTTGAAGAGATGGTGAAGCTCTCGGAGGAGACGAGAGACCCCGAGAGGAACATACCCCTCGCCCTGGTTGTTGCCCTGGCCACCACCATCGTCCTCTACATGCTGGTGGCTGTGAGCGTCGTCTCCGTCGTCTCCTGGGAGGCCCTCGCCGCCTCCGACGCCCCCTTCGCCGAGGTGGCGGCGGAGGCCCTGGGGCCGGAGGCCTTCGTCGTCATATCCGTCATCGCCCTCTTCGCCACCGCCAACACCGTCCTTCTGATGCTCCTCGCATCTTCCAGGATAGCCTACGGGATGGCCAAGTCTTCGTCGATGCCTCCCTTTCTGGCGAGGGTCCATCCGGTGAGGAGGACTCCCTGGACGGCGATCCTCGTCGTCATGATCCTCTCGATGGCCTTCGTCTTCTCCGGGGAGATCGCCTTCGTCGCCAGCGCCAACGACTTCATCCTCTTTTCTACCTTCGTCGTCATCAACGCGAGCCTCATCTATCTGAGGTACAAGGACCCTGATCGTCCTCGCCCCTTCAGGGTTCCGTTGAGGATCGGCACCCTCCCCATCCTCCCGGCGCTGGGGATCCTCACATCCCTCTTCCTCATCTCTCACCTCGACGGGGGCGCGGTCCTTCTGGGGTCTGCGATAGCCCTCGTCGGCGGGGTCTTCGCCCTGGTGCTCCGCCAAAAGGCCGGCGAGGTTTGACGGATCAGCCCCGGCCCGCCCCGGCCCGGGGATCTTCGACGCCGATCTTCGCGGCGGCGGGGACGAGGACGCACCTCGCCCACTTCGGGCCGACGGGCTTGCCGCACCTCCCCTCGAAGATGTGGGTTTTGCCGGGGTTGCCGTCGATGTAACCCACCACCGCCCTGAGGAGCTCCAGCGAGAGGGGGATCTCCTCGACCCCGGAGGAACCGTCTTCCGCCTCTTCGTCCTCTCCTCTCAACCGGAGGACCCCCCGGTCGCGATCAAGGTCGGAGATCTTCGACCCCCGGAGGTCGTCCAAGCTTCGGCCCGTCTCCAAAAGGAGCCTGAGCATAATCTTATCCCCCTCGGAGTTGAGGGCGGAGAGGAGGCGGTCCCGCTCCTCGGCGCCGAGGGGTCGAAGGTATGAGGTCATCGTTCCTCCGTCCTGACCGACCCCGGATCGATGGAGAGGCCCCTATCCGGGCAGAGGCAGGAGAACTGCAGGGACGTATCGTAGCCGATCCCATAAAACCGATCATCTGCGAAGACCACCTCTCCGAGGCCCCGATGGCCGTCCGCCGCCGGGTCGACGGCTACGTAACCACCCCCTGGATCTCGGACCGCAACCCACATCCGCGGGTGGAGGGGATGGCCCTCGTAACCCTCCACCAGAAGGGCGTCGTACCCGTCCCCCTCGAGGAGCGCCCAGGATACCTGAGCCCGATGGGAGGAGTCCGGGTCCTCCCCCGCCCCTGCGTAGGTGTAGCGGTCCAACAGGTCTCTGAGCCCCAATATCCATCTCGGGTCCACCGCTCCGGCAGGGGGGAGGTCCACGATCCGCGGCGGGTCGCAGTCCTTCTCGATGGAGGCGCCGCCGAAGGAGCCGTCTTCTCCGGCGGCCCCCACCACCTCCGGCCCGTCCACCACCATCCCGCGGTACCAATCCCCCTCCTCGGGCCGCACCAGGGCCCCTATCCCCCTCCCGGCTCCGTCCGCGGCCGGGGATATGGGCTGCCAATTTCCTTCCGGCCCCTGGACCGCCACCCAGAAAGCTCCCCCCCTCCGGAGGAGGATCGCCTCGTGTCCCCCGTCCAAAAGGAGCTTTTGGAGCGCCACCTCTCCGGCCGGAGCCTCCGCCCCCCGGCAGACGGAGACTATCTCCTCGCAGGCCACATCGTCTATCCGCCTTCCCTCTCGGCGGCTCTTGATGACCACCTTCACCCCCACCTCGGGGTTTTGGGTTGGAGGACGGCTCGAAAAATGATACGACAGAAGGGTAAGAGATAGGACCGTACCCCAGCCGTCGAGGACGGGGGACCGGGGCTGCAGCACCGCGTACCGTTCGGACCCCTCGTCCCTGAAGCTCTCGATGACCCCCTCGAACCTTTCAAGGTTCTCATCCCAGGACTCAGGGCAGGACCAGAAGGAGGCGAAGAAGAACCTCCCTGAGACGGGAGACGACCATGCGACGAGCCTCTTTGCAGACTCATGGCCTCCGCGCCGATAGTAGACGTTCAGCGTCGACCCCCTCTGACCGTCCACCTCGACGGGATGGGACTGCTCCACCGTCAGGACCGAGAAGCCCAGCGGTTCGCTTCTGTAGCCCCTCACCACCTGCCTGAGGACGTCGTCGGGGTCGACGCCGAAGTCCTCAAACCAGCCGATGGAAGCGAGGGCGCAGGGCCCCTCCACGGCGAGCCTCCCTTCGTCCCTCCCCCCTTCTGCCGACCCCCTCCACCCCGGCGGAAGGACGAGGGAGAAGTTCGTCCAGCGGCTCCGATCTCCGTCGTCTTCACCATCCTTCGGATCTAGGAGGCTGAAATTGAAGCCGCCCATCGTCAGCCCCATCTTTGGGCGCGTTTCCGCCACCGTCGGTTGGAAACCCGGTTTCGTCTCCCCCTGGCCGCCCGTCCCGGATCCGAAGTCTGGGATGGGGGCGATCTCGAAGAGGTCCGTAAAATTATCTTCCCAGCCGAAACCTCCGGCGGCTGCTGCAGCCGGAACTATGAATATGGTGGCGAAGGATAAGGTCGCGAGCAAGGGCAGACCCCCCCCCAAAGGACGAAAACTCCCCATGCCCCTCTTTTGCGCCGATGAAAAAATAAACAACTTTCGTTCAGAGCTCGATCGGCGTTCACAGCTTCATCGTCATCATGTCGAACCCGAGGGGCCACCTCTTGACGGCTACGTCGTGAGGGGGAAATAGGTGGCTTATGTGGGTCAATACCACCTCTTTCGCCGAAAGGCGGCGGCCGAGGCCGACGGCCTCCTCCGCGTCCATATGCTTGTTGAGGTTGTAGCCGGGAGGGGTGATGGCGTCGGCGACCAAAAGGTCGGCCCCTCTCATCATCTCCAGGCTAGCCTCGGGGATAGAAAGGTTGGTGTCTCCCGTCACCACCAGCTTCTTGGATCCCACCCTGACGAGTACCCCCGCCGCCTCGCAGATGGGGGGGTGGTTCACCTCGAAGAGGGTGAACTCCATCCCCGCCAGGTCGAAGGGCACCCCCGTCTCGACGACGTTCCGTTTCGGCCTCATGAAGTAGAGGTAGTTCAAGATGTAGTCCATCGTCTCTTGGAGGCCGTAGACGGGAACCCGGTTCTGGACCCTGTGAAAGTCGCCGAAGCCGGCGTAATGGTCGTAATGGGCATGGGTCCAGATGACGCCGTCGACCCGGCTGATCCCGGTCCTGATCAGCTGCCACCGGAGGTCGGGGCTGGTATCGATGAGCACCTTCCCTCCCGCATTCTCCACCAGGATCGAGAACCTCAGCCTCCGGCTCCTCCCGCCGCAGAGGGCGTCGGCGCAGGCGGGACACCTGCATCCGATCTTCGGGGTGCCTATGGCGTCGCCGGTCCCCAGGAGGGTCACTTTCATGTCGCGGCGCTCCCTCGATGATCTCGTATCCTCCGGTCGAACTCCTGGATCGCCTTCTCCATATCCTCCTGGTCGATCACCCTCCTCTCCTCCAGGAGGGCGTTCAAGACCGCCTCCCTCACCACCAGCCTGATGTCGGAGCCGGAGTAACCCTCGGTCCTCTCCGCCAGTACCCCGGAGTCCACCTCCCCTTGGATCTTCGCCAGGACCTTCTTGAAGATCCTCCGCCTCATATCCTGGTCCGGTAGCGGGAAGTTGACGACCTTGTCAAACCGCCTCCATGCGGCGTAGTCCAGGAGCTGGGGGTGGTTTGTAGCGGCGATGAGCAGGACGCCGTCCTCCACGAGGCTGATGTCGTCGATCGCCTTCAGGAGGGTGTTGACTGCCCTCTTGATGGCGCCGTGTTCTTCGGAGGTCCTCGTCTTGGCGACGAAGTCGAACTCGTCTATGAACAGGATGCAGGGGCTGAGATTTTTTGCGAGGTCGAAGACCTTGTCGATGTTCTTGCTAGTCTCGCCCAGGTACTGGCTCGTCACCATCGAGAGACGGACCTCGACGACGGGGAGGCCGAACTTTCCGGAGAGGGCCATGGCGGTGGAGGTCTTCCCGGTTCCCGGCGGCCCCACGAAGAGGAGCTTTCCAATGTCGTAGAGCCCCACATCCCTCAGGTAGTCCCGGTGCTCCAGGGCTTTTGCAGCCTTATCTATCTCCTTGACCTGCTCACCGGTCAGGACCAGATCTTCCATCCTGTCGCGGACGTCCTCGGGGGCCTTGATCCTGGCGAGCTTCAGGATGTCGTCGGCATCTTCGACTTTTGCGGTCATCTCCCGGATCTTGGCCTGGACCCATTCCCTGTCGGTGAGGAGGGGCTGGTTCCTCTTCTTCGCCTCGGCGTAGCTGACGTCCAGGGAGTCGTAGTTCTCATAAAAGTAGGCGAGGGTGGGGTTGGATCTGATCCTCTCCAGGGTCTCGCGTTTTACAAACCAGCGAGCACCTACGTCGAATACGGTGAGCCGGAGCTGGTCTCTGAGCCCCTCGCGGTCGACGAAAGGGAGGGATCTCGCCGCCTCCCGGACGCTTCCCAGGCCGTAGATCTCCTGGACGTCCCCCTCGGTGACGTAGATCGGCCGCCGAACCTTCTTCGTCACGGGGTCGAAGTAGTGTTTTCTGATCCTGGGTGGCAGGTCGTCCTCGGTCAGGCTCTCCGATCGGTTGTATATCTCCGCCGTCAAAAGCAGCTCCGCAGTCTCCAGCTCCCCTGACGTCCGCACGTCCGATAGCTCAGCATCAGATTCCGTCTTCGCCCTTGACCCCATTTTCGCACCTGACCTTCATCTTTGAAGCCTCATCTCTTCTCCAGCCTTCAGGCTGAAGGCGAGTAATGCCCCTCCGAGAGTGATAAATCTTTCCTTCATCCCAAGAGGGATCGTCCCTTCTGATCCCGCTGCAGTCGCCGGTTCCGTCGTCAGCTTTATCAACCATTAAAAACCCCATTGTTGAAGATCTGCCATAATCCGTATGGCATCTATTTGGTGATGGAAGATGAATGCGTGGGATCGCTTTATTTGGTAAAGTCCATTTCCTGGACACGACGCTTCGCGACGGTGAACAGACCCCCGGCGTCTCTTTGAGCCTCGAAGAGAAGGTGGAGATCGCCCAGAGGCTGGACGCCCTCGGTGTAGACGTGATAGAGGCGGGCTCGGCAGTCACCTCCGAAGGCGAGAGGAGGTCGATGAAGGCGGTGGCGGACGAGGGTCTCAGGGCTGAGGTCTGCAGCTACGTCCGGGCCAGGACCGAGGACGTGGACCTGGCCCTGGGGTGTGATGTCGGTTCCATCCACCTGGTGGTGCCGGTCTCAGACCTTCATATAAGAAGCAAGCTCCGGTCGGACCGGGATTCGGTGATGGCATCGGCGGTGGAGGTGACAGAGTACGCAAAAGACCACGGCCTGGTGGTGGAGCTCTCAGGCGAGGACGCAAGCCGAGCCGACGAGCCGTTCCTCAGATCCCTCTATAGGGCGGGGATCGACGCCGGGGCGGATAGGCTCTGCTACTGCGACACCGTAGGGGTTCTGGTGGCCGAGAGGGCCTTTGAGGTATTCAAGAGCCTCTCCGACCTCCCCGCCCCCGTCAGCGTCCACTGCCACGACGACTTCGGGATGGCCACCGCCAACACCGTCGCAGCCCTCCGGGGCGGGGCCTCCATGGCCCACGTCACCGTCAACGGGATCGGAGAGCGGGGGGGGAACACCAGCCTCGAAGAGGTGGTGATGACCCTAGAGTCCCTCTACGGATTGAAGACGGAGATAAAGTGTCTGGAGCTCTACTCCCTTTCGAGGCTCGTCTCCCGGCTGATGGGGGTGCCGGTAGCCCCCAACAAGGCGATCGTGGGGGAGAACGCCTTCACCCACGAGGCTGGGATTCACGTCCACGGCCTCATCGCCGACACCTCGACCTACGAGCCGATCCATCCCGAGACCGTCGGGAGGAAGAGGAGGATCGTCCTCGGAAAGCATGCGGGGAGGAGCTCGGTGGAGCTCGCCCTCCGGGAGCTGGGGATCGAGTGCGATAAGGGGGAGCTATCGGAGATCCTATCCCGGGTCAAGGACCTGGGAGACAAGGGAAAAAGGGTCACCGACGCCGACCTTCAGACGATCGCGGAGATCGTCCTGTCGATCCAGAAGGAGCCGAAGGTGAAGCTCGACGAGTTCACGGTGGTGAGCGGAAACCGGGCGACTCCGACGGCCAGCGTCAGGATCACAGTCAACGGGACGGAGATGTTGGAGGCGGGGACCGGGGTCGGTCCGGTGGACGCCGCCATCAACGCCATCCGTCGGGCGATCTCCGGGGTGAGAGATGTGAGGCTCGAGGAGTACCACGTCGACGCCATCACCGGAGGGACGAGCGCCCTCGTGGAGGTATGGGTGACGATGGCGATGGGCGACCGGTCCATCACGGCTCGGGGAGCGGGTGCAGACATAATCATGGCCTCTGTGGAGGCGGTTTTGGAAGGGATCAACAGGCTGATGCAACTTGAGGAGGACGGATAGATGGGTAAGATGACCGGGGCCCAGGCCATCCTGGAGTCCCTGAAGCTCGAAGGGGTCGAGACGATCTTCGGGCTTCCGGGCGGGGTGCTGTTGCCTCTATACGACGCCATTTACGAATCGGGTATCAGGCACATCCTTGTGAGGCACGAACAGGCGGCAGCTCATGCCGCAGACGGATACGCCAGGGCGACGGGGCGCGTAGGCGTATGCCTCGCGACCTCGGGTCCCGGAGCCACCAACCTGGTGACGGGGATCGCCACCGCCTACATGGACTCGGTGCCGATGGTGGCGATGACCGGCCAGGTTCCCACCAGCCTCATAGGAAAGGACGCCTTCCAGGAGGCGGACATCACGGGGATAACGATACCTGTGACCAAGCACAGCTACCTCGTCAAGGATGCTAAGGATATCCCCCGGATCTTCAGAGAGGCGTTCTACATAGCGAGGACCGGAAGGCCCGGCCCCGTTCTCATCGATCTTCCCAGGGACGTCACCGTCGACGAGCTGGAGTTCGATTATCCCGAGATCCACCTGCCCGGCTACAACCCCAACCTCAAGGTCCACAGCCTCCAGATCAAGAGGGCGGCAGCGGCCCTGATGGAGGCGGAACGGCCGGTCATCTACGTTGGAGGCGGCGTCAAGTACTCCGACGGCCATCGGGAGCTCCTCCAGCTTGCGGAGAGGATCAAGGCCCCTGTGACGACGACTCTGATGGGGATCGGCTGCTTCCCCGAAGACCATCCTCTATCCCTGGGGATGCTGGGGATGCACGGGACGAAGTACGCGAACTACGCCATCCAGGAGGCGGACCTGATCCTGGCGGTGGGGGCGAGATTCGACGACAGGGTGACGGGAAAGGTGGCAAGCTTCGCGCCTCAGGCCAAGATAATCCACGTAGACGTCGACCCCGCCGAGATCGGAAAGAACGTCCGGGTGGATATACCGGTCGTAGGAGACGCGAAATCCGCCCTGGCGGAGCTGGCGAAGGCCGTCGGCGAGAAGCCCTGGGGAACCTGGTACGAGAAGGTCGCCGGCTGGAAGGGGGACTATCCCCTATGCTATTCGACCGAGGGCGAGACGATCAAGCCCCAGTGCGTCCTGGAGACGATATGCAGGCTCTGCCCCGACGCCGTCATCGTGACGGAGGTGGGGCAGAACCAGATGTGGGCAGCCCAGTTCTTCACCCACAAGGACCCTAGGCATTTCATATCCTCGGGGGGGCTCGGGACGATGGGGTACGGTTTTCCCGCCGCCATCGGAGCCAAGCTCGGCTGTCCGGAGAAGGAGGTATTCGACATAGCCGGTGACGGGTCCTTCCAGATGAACATCCAGGAGCTGGCGACGGCCGTCGTCAACGATGTAGCCGTCAAGGTGATCATCTTGAACAACGGCGTCCTGGGTATGGTCCGGCAGTGGCAGGACCTCTTCTACGAGAAGAGGTTCTCGAATACCACTTTATACCGGGTCCCAGACTTCGTGAAGGTCGCCGAGGCGTACGGTGCCCTGGGCCTTCGGGCTACCAAGCCCTCGGAGCTGGAGGGCGTCCTTCTGGAGGCGATCGAGTCTGAGGTGATGACCGTCGTCGATGTGGTAATATCCCCGAACGAGAAGGTATCGCCGATGGTCCCGGCGGGGGCCTCCTTGAGCGAGATCCTGGAGCTGGAGTCGGCTGACCCGGCGGCCCAGACCCCAAGATCGTACGCCGGACCTTCCGCGAGCGAGATCCTGGAGCTGGAGGGGTGAGATCTTTGCATACTATAGCCCTCATCGTCGAGAACAGGCCTGGAGTCCTGGTGAGGATAGCCGGGCTCTTCAGCAGGCGGGGTTTCAACATCGACAGCCTCACCGTGGGGTCGACGGACAACCCCGACTACGCCAGGATGACGATCACCGTCGACGGTGACGAGGTCGTATTAGAGCAGGTGACAAAGCAGCTGAACAAGCTAGTCAACGTCATCAGGGTGAGCGAGCTACTCTCTTCCGAGTCGGTGGAGCGGGAGCTTGCGATAATCAAGGTGGCGGCCCGCAAGGAGGACCGAAGCGAGATCATGCAGATCGTCAGCGTCTTTCGGGCTAAGATCATCGACGTATCCCCCCGGTCTCTCATCGTGGAGGTGACAGGAAGCGACGACAAGGTGGAGGCGATGGTCCGGCTCCTCCGCCAGTTCGGGATCAAGGAGATGGCGAGGACGGGGAAGGTCTCCATGGTCAGGGGCACCAAGGCGATGGTCCCCTGATCTATTTTTGCCCGAAACCCCTGACGATCTCCATCAAGCCTCCCTCCGCGACGGCCGGCCTCCAAACCGGCGGGATACCCCGTCGAAGGGGCCTGCGATGCGATCTCGGGGGGGGGTCGGTCCTCACCAGATCAAGTTTATATTAAATGCGTGATGGACTCATAGATCAGAACTTCTCAAAATAGGGAGGACTAAAGGAAATGGCCAAGATATACCATGACGAAGACGCCGACCTCGGCGTTCTGAAGGGAAAGACGATCGCCATCATAGGATACGGAAGCCAGGGGCACGCCCAGGCCCAGAACCTCAAGGACTCGGGGCTGGACGTGGTGGCGGCAGACGTTCCCGGCTCCAAGGCCTGGAAGAGGGCGGAGGCGGACGGCGTGAGGGTGGCGACGACCCCCGAGGCGGCTAAGGAGGCAGACCTGATCCACATCCTCCTCCCCGACGAGCTCCACCCCATAATATACCGAAAAGATATCGAGCCTTACCTCGAAGAGGGCAACGCTCTGGGGTTCTCCCACGGCTTCAACATACACTTCTCTCAGATCATACCCCCCGAGAACGTCGACGTCTACATGGTGGCGCCTAAGGGGCCCGGGGATCTCGTCCGGAGGACCTATCTCGAGGGGATAGGGACCCCCTGCCTCGTCGCCATCCAGCAGGACTTCACCGGCGCCGCCTTCGAGAAGGCGATGGCCTACGCCCGGGGGATCGGCGGGACCCGGGCCGGGGTTCTGGAGACGACCTTCGAGGAGGAGACGGAGACCGACCTCTTCGGCGAGCAGGTGAACCTCTGCGGCGGGGTGACGGAGCTTATCAAGGCCTCCTTCGAGACGCTGGTCAGGGCCGGATACCAGCCGGAGGTCGCCTACTTCGAGACCTGCCACGAGCTGAAGCTGATCGTCGACCTGATCCACGAGGGCGGCCTTTTGAGGATGTGGGAGAACGTCTCCAACACCGCCGAGTACGGCGGCCTCACCCGGGGCGACCGGATCATCAACGAAGAGTCGAGGGAGGCGATGTGGGAGATCCTGACGGAGATCCGGACCGGCGAGTTCGCCCGGGAGTGGATCCTGGAGTCCCAGGCGGGTCTTCCCGTCAAGAGGGCCCTGGAGAGGATGGAGTCCGAGCACCTCATCGAAGAGGTGGGCGGGGAGCTGCGGTCGATGATGCCGTGGCTGAAGAAAGAGTGAAGATCATCTCTTAAAGGAGGGATGCTGAGCCATCGGGAGGGCGGGGGCCCCAAGGGGCGTCCGCCCGTCCGGAGGGCAAGTGATTCTTGGATATTGAGGGCGTTTCTTAGATGGTTACTGTATGCGGAAAGTCGGGGTAACAGCGCGAGATAATTTCTAGGATTTTATCCACACACACAGTGGCGTCTGGTACTACATCCGGTAGCGATTGAGGCGATGCGCGTGGAATGCGATGCAACCGATGAAGAGGATTACCGCATGTATCGAATACAGTATCGCGAATAGCTCCCCAGTGGCCATGAGAATAGGTTGATGTCCATCCGTAAAACTTGTCGTAGATATCTTTAACACCAGCTTCCTCGCTCATTTTGCGGATATTGGATTTTTCCCAATGACCTAACTCTATTGGTAGAAATTCTTCCCAAACATCTTCATTAGCCAGCTTTTGTAGCGTGTCTACGTTCACATAAGTCGGCTTCGTTGTTTCATCTTCTAATTTCAAATACTGAAGTTTCGCTTGTCCAGCACCGAAGACGCGATAAGATTGCCATAGTTGCATATCGTCCTTAATTGCCAAATAAGCAAGCGTAATCAAGTTTTCCACCAAACTTCGTAAACAAAACCGTCCTTCCACAGTGTTGCCCATGTCAACTTTCAATAAATTTTCCAAGACATTTAGACTATATAGCCCGATGCCGAAAACTGTATCGTAACGTGCATCCACTGCACTTGAGGGACGCATCCGATTACAATGGTCAATCAAAAGAGTTTTCACTTCTCGAACACGTGACAACGTTGATTTGATTTTGGGTGCCTCTGCACTTGCCACTTCGACATGAAGCGGCCAGCACTCTGTGTAACGAAGACACTGATCCCAGAACTTATCGGGCCATTCATGACTTGTGGAGAGGCCAGCCATTCCCCCCTCCATTGAGCGAATAGTAGGACGCACCTTATGTAAATCAACATTTGGATATTCCAGCAATTCGTCCAAAATATAGCTTGTTTCTTGTGTAAAGCGACATCGCCCACCTGCGATAGCGGCCATGACGCGCACAAAGCGACAGTCGGTTGCTTCTTGGGACTGATGATCGAGCGTGAAGGCAACTGCTTTCATTAGATGGTGCCAATCATCTGGTTCAGGCTCCATTTTCAAAGCCTCGACCCACGCTTCGCAAGCAGGCAGATCATCAAATAGTAATAATGGCCGTAATATAGAGCGGCTTTTTTTATTGGGTGTCAACTCTCCAAGGAAACCATGAAGAAGCTCAGGATCCATTTGTGATAGACCTGTTTGCGTCACATCACAATCGATGCTCACATGTGACTTGCCACTGATACTTTCCTCCTCAACTCGTTTCTCGCCCAAAAAATCGATGCCGCACTCCATCAGAGGTAAAGCTACTTGCTGCTCTAAATGACTTACAATTAGTGCAGCCCAGAGCATTTCTGGCAGCCTATCATTTTTCCACGATTGAAATTCCAAATTCGGTAAGGTGGCCAAAGGCGGAGTCAATTTACTGCCTTGCTGTTTGTGCCCGGCAATAGTTGTGCGCCCCGAAGATGTACGCGTTGGCTTTTTTCTTTTCGCCATAATAATACCAAGTGTATTTAAGACGGCTGCATTTTCTCTCTTTGTTCCTTAAATAAGGTTTTGATGAATACTTTGTATCCCGCCGCCTCCGGCAGCAGCCCCCCCCTCCCGGCGCCGCCCTGTGCCCGCGCCCCAGGCTGCGACAGCGCCCTCCGCCGAGATGGCGCGATCTCCGAAAGCATCGCGGAGGGGGAAGAGGTCCCCGCCGCCCCTTCGAGAGACCGACGTCTCCACGGCCTCCCTCCTTCGGGCCGATCGTCCCGGGGCGAGGTGATCCACGAGGGCGACGGAGAGATCCCGGCGGAGCTTTCGGGTCGGATGAGTCCGACGGACCTCCCGGAGCAGGAGGATCGCGGGCTTTCTGGAGGGCGATCGGGTGGGGAGAGCGGCCGCCCCTCGCCCATCTCTCCCTCACCGCAGGAACTGCCTCCTTCCCGTCGCCTCCAAGAAGAAGGCTGAATGACAAAAGACTACTTATCGAAAGGGGTCCAATGCTGGATAGGAGGCGATCGCCCATGGTCACCCTAACCGCCGTTGTCCATAGAGAAGAGGACGTTTACGTCGCCGAATGCCCCGAGGTCGGCACCGCAAGCCAGGGGGAGACGATAGAGGAGGCGGTGCAAAACCTGAAAGAGGCGACGGAGCTCTACCTCGAGGAGTTCCCCCTCGAGAGGACCGATAGGCCCTTTGTGACCACCTTCGAGGTGGCGAAGGTTGCCGGGACTTAAGCCCGCCTCAGGCCAAAAAGTGGTCAAGATCCTCTGCAATGAGTTCGGCTTTTCGATATCCGGCCGATCCGGAAGCTCCGTGAGGCTCTCGAAGATGACGCCAGAAGGAAAGGTGGGAACCGTCGTTCCGATGCATCAAGAGCTGAAGCTTGGAACCCTCAGAAGCTTATTGAAGCTGGCGAAGATCGATCCCGAAGAGTTCGAAAGGCACCAGTAAACAGGTTTTTGGTCTTCATCCACGTATTTTAAAAGCTCCCGAGGACATAGCCACGAACCGATTTCGTGCTTTTAACAACGCCGCCTCCGGCAGCAGACCCTCTCCCGGCGTCGCCCGGGCGCCCTGCGCCCCTCGCCCCTGCCCCTACCTCCCGGCCCTCACAGCCCCCTCCGCCGAAACCGGCGCCATCCCCGAAAGCATCGCTGAGGGGGGCAGAGGTTCTCGCCGCCCTCTTGAGAAACGAGCGTCTTCCCGGCCGCCCTCCTTCGGATCGATCGTCCGGGGCGAGATGGCCCGCAAGATCGACATCGGCATCCTGGCGGAGCTTTCGGGGTGATGAGCCCGACGGACCTCCCGGAGCAGGAGAATCGCGGGCTTCCGGGGGGCGATCGAGTGAGGAGGCGGCCGCCCCCCCCCATTCGGCGCCGCCCGCCGTCCCCTGGTGAAAGAGAGTATATAAGCGAAGAGATGCCGATACAATTATAAAAGCCGCCGTGCCCAGAAGGATCTCTTCTGAGAAGGATCTGCGAATATCATGACCCGCTACAAGATCACAGCAAAGATGGCCATGGAGTTCCACGACCTCCTGGGCCCGGATCTGGAGGTCCAGGGGATCAGGGACAGGGCCACCCTCGATTACATCGTGGACCGGATCAACGGCGAAGAGGACGTATTCAGGAGAGCCGCGTGGGCTCTTTATCTGGCTGATCGCCACCCCTTCTGGGACGGCCAGAAGAGGACTGCCTTCTATCTCGCCGACATGATCTTGAGGGTCGAAGGGCACTACATACACGAAGATCAGGATAAAATAATATTTATATTAACTAAAATCGCCAGGTACGAATGCACAGGCAATATCGACGAGATAGAGAGATGGCTGAGAAAGAAGAGCTGCAGAGATCCAAAGTCCTGACAGCTACAGCTTAGCTAACCGAGCCATAAGTCCCTTATTGTGGATTATGCTCTCTTGAAGCCGATCGCGCAGCTCCTGGGGGAGGTCACCGCTGTAGCCCTCATCCGAGATTATCCTCACGATCTCCTTCTCCCGGACGCCTTCTTGAACCTCTTCCATGCTTTAAAAGCCTCCTCGACCTTCTTCGACCTGATAGCTTTCTATTCTCACTGGTCTAATATAACCTTTTTCTCGACTATCCTGCAAGAGGTCCGAACGTAGAGGCCCCGATAATTAGAGCCTGTAGTCCCTGGACATATCGGGCCTCGCTCTCGATCCGCGCCTTCAACCCCGGCCGGATAGACCTCCTGGTGACGAGATCGACAGGGCGGCCCAGAAGATCCTCCAGGAAGAACTTCAGGTCCATGTAGCCGTTGAAGGTGGCAGGACCGGCAAACTCCACCAGGACGTCCAGGTCGCTCTCCGGCCGGGCCTCGTCCCTGGCGGTGGACCCGAAGATGGCAAGGCTCTTCACCCCCATCTTGAGCAGATCATCCCTGCGGGCTTCCAGGATCTGGAGGATCTCGGACCTTCTCATGGTTACTCAGAGATTATTAAGCAGTTCTCAATATAAAGGGCTTTTGAAGCCTAAAGGGCTTTTGAGGCCTCGACCCTCGATCTCTTTGGACCAGAATGCGTGATCTTTCTTCAAAAAACGAATGGTCCTGAGGCCCGGCTTCGATGACCCCCACCCACCGAGGCGGGGGATCCCTCGCCTACCCCTCTGCCCCTTCACCCCTCCAACTCTTCCAGGTACTCGAGGGTCCTCTTCTTCATCTCGCGAGCCTCGTTACCGGTGGGGTCGAGGAGGATCGCCTGGTCGAAGGACTCCACAGCCTCCTCGTACCTCTCAAGCCCCAGAAGCGCGATCCCCCTCACCATCCATCCTGGGACGAAGTCGGGCATCGATTCGATGAGCTCCTCGGCGAGGTCTACGACGGCGTCGTACCTCTTCAGCTTCGAGAGGGGTCCGAGCTTATTGAACTTGTAGCTCGACTCCTCCGGCTCGAGGGTCAGGAGGAAGTCGAGGAAGACTATCGCCGCCTGATAATCCCCCCGGTCGTATATCGCCCCCGCCAGGTCGTTCCACTCATCGGGGTCCCTGAGGGCCGGGGCCTTCTCGATCCCCTGCCGATACGCCTCCACGGCCTCGTCGATCCTGTCGAGGTTTCGGAGGGTCATCACCTTCGAGATCCAGCCCCGAATGTGATCCGGCCTCGCTTCGATGGCTCTATCGAAGAACTCCAGCGCCCCCTCGTCGTCGTTCTTGAGGGAGGATATCCCGCCGAGGAGGTCCAGAAGCTCCGGGTTGGAGGGATCGAGGTCGACGGCCCTCTCGGCGCTCGCCTGCCCCTCATCGAGCCTTCCCGCCCCCAGGTACGCCACCGCCAGCTTATACCACGCCTCGACGTCGGAGGGGTCTGCATCGACGAAGTCCTTGAAGAACTCCACTGCCTCCTCGAATCTGTCCGTATGCATCAGGAAGATGCCATCTTCAAACCTCTTCTCTGCCATCTTATATCCACCTCCGGCGATGAGATCTCCTGGCCCCAAGAGGGCGGGCGGCCCAGCCTCTGACCCACCTACGGGCCCTATTGGTCTATCGGCGTCATCGATTCTGTAGAACTCTATCGATCCGGCCTTCTTCCCTTCAAACGGTCCGGGTCTGGCTCCATATTATAAAAACCTCTTTCCTCGGCGGTCCGTCATACCGTCCCCATCCCGGCATCTATGATGGAGGCCCCTCATCTATCGGCCCAGCCACCACCCATGCTGAGGCGTCCAGGATGAAACCCTCGCCGAAGGCGGCGTCCCCAGACGACGGCCCGTCCATCGGCCGCCTCGCCCTCTTCTTCACCACCACCATCGGTGGCTCTGGGAACGGCTCCGAAAGGTCCCGGTATTCCTCGACTATCCTCTCGATCTCTCCCTCGTCGACGAGGCCGATCCGATCGATCAATATCACCTGCCTCTGGAACCTTTCGATCGCCTCTTTGGGGAGGTTCTCGATGAAGGGGATCGCCCCCCTGGAGCCCACGATCCTCCCATCACCGTCGATCCCGTTCTGGTAAAGGGCGATGATGGAGTCACCTGGAAGGTGCCCCTTCGATTCATCGCCGCATATAAGGAGGAACCGGATGTTGGAGTTTGCTATGATGTTGGCGACGACCTTCTCTACCCCCAGGTTCTCCGTCTTGCAGGGGCCCCAGATCGCCGACCTCTCAGCCTTCAGGTGGCTTGCGAGGGTCACCACCGCTATCCGTGATTCGGGATCTTCAAGCCTATAATCTCCCCTTATCGGAGGCCAGCTAGAGGGGTCGTAAGTCCCATTCTTCCCCTCGCCGTCCCGATCTTCTTCTGCTGGATCGAAGCTGCCTTCTCCGGTCATCGGCTCCTCCTGGGATCTACTGGCCCACTATGGATCTACCGGTTTAAATGGTTTGACTGCTGTCGAGGGGCAACCTTACAGACACGAACGTTATATACGAAAAAGGAGAAGCTGATACTAATTTGCGAAGTTGGTATGCCAGGAGAACTGGACGGTTCGCGATTGACCGAGGAAGAGGCTGAATAAAATATGGCATCTTACGAGGATAGGATCCTCAAGGCGATAAGGGAGTCTGAGGTCGGCCTCACCACCGTCGACGTAGCAAAGCAGGCGGGGGTGAGCAAGACCACTGCCATAAAGTACCTTTCAGTCCTGAAGTCTGAAGGCAAATGCCAGTTTGTGGAGGTAGGCCCCTCCAAGCTCTGGAGGGTGGCCGAGGCCGACGAGGGGGCTATATCAGGGGAGGATCAAGAACCTTCCGATGTCTTTGAGGCCCGCCTCGGGAGGAAAGAAACCCCTGATGTAACCCCCTTGAACCTATCGATAGTCGCCGAGCTTGAGGATCTTTCAGACGATGTCACCATCTCGATGTCATTCAAGATCAAACCTGAGAAGGTGGGAACTATCATGAACCTCTTGAAGAGATCCTCAGAGTAGGGAGAGCCCCCGCGGAGATCCTCCGGTGCGATATGGGACCCTCGATAGGACGAGATGGAGCCGTTGAAAATTAGACTTATATATGATACGTGTTAACAACTGACGCTGGAGATCGTGGATGCAAGATAAGCGCATACCGTCGGAGATCCATAAATTCTTCCGGGTCGAAGAGGGGCAATCCCTCCTCATCAAGGGGCTGCCCGGGACCGGAAAGACGACCCTAGCTCTGGAGATCATGAACTGCGTGTGCCGGAAGATGAACGGCATGTACATCTCCACCCGGGTAAACCCCCTCCGCGTATACTCCGTCTTCTCCTGGATAGAGGAGATAATCCCCGCGAGCAACGTCGTCAACGCCACCCAGAAGATGCTCCTCGAGAGCCTCAAGAACATAGGTCAGGAGGGGTCGAACTACGAGGTGGTGCTGGACTTCTTCAAGGCGTTCCTCGACCAGGCCGAGGATATGGACGATCCCATGATCGTCATCGACAGCTGGGATGCCGTCATAAACTATACCGCCCACATCCTCGGCGACGCTCAGCACAGCCTCGAGCAGAACATCTGTGAGTTCGCGCGGGACATGGGGATCCATCTTATTTTCGTCAGCGAGTCGGCGAACCTTTTGCCCCTCGACTACATCGTCGACGGCGTCGTCACCCTCAAGAACGTGAGGATCTCGGGCCACTCCACCGGAGATGGGCGCTATGAAGGGATGATGACCAGGTACTCCCGGGAGATAGAGCTGGAGAAGTTGAGGTCTGTAGAGATAAAGCAGAAGATCTACACCTGCACCCTCTACGAGGGAAGGTTCCGCCACTTCGAGCCGTCGATCGAAAATATAAGCCCCAAGATCAGCATAGTGAGCGACGGTGACCGGATAGCCGACCCCGCCGACGACTACATCTCCACGGGAATCGCCGACTTCGACAAGATCACCGGCGGGCTGAAGCTGGGGTCCTGCAACGTCCTGGAGATCGATCAAGGAGTCGGCAAAAGGTATTATCAGGTCCTGACCGCCCTCGCCTCCAACACCGTCAAGAATGGCAGGGCGGTCCACATCGTTCCGTCCATCGGCTACCAGCTCACTCCCAGGGACGTCTTCGTCCCCTCCAACGTGATGGTTTTGGAGCCAGCGAGCGACCGGGACCCCTGGTACGAGATGCTATTCAAGAACTGGGACCTGCTGAGGGAGAAGACCGGAAGGCCTATCCTCAACGTCATGGGCCTCGACTCCATGGAGTTCGCCTTCGGCTACGAGAGGATGCTCAACGCCAGCAGCCGGATGTTCCAGAAGTGGAAGGAGACGAGCGACGTCAACGTGGTGGTGGTGAAGTCCGGCCAGAAGAGCATCAGAATGACATCTCACATAGCCGATACATATTTCGTCATCAAGGAGCTGAACGGAGGGCTCTGCATCTACGGCCTCGTCCCCAGGACCGAGCCCCACTACATAGTCTGGGACGAGAGGGGAAACATCAGGCTGATCCCCATAGTCTGACGGCGGCGATGGACCTCTTCTATCTTCATCTCAAACCCAGCGCTCTCCCCTATCCGAAATCTCCTTCTTCCAGATGGGTGCCCGCCTCTTCAGCTCCTCCAGGACGTATTCGCAACCTTTGAAGGCCGCCTCCCGGTGTCCTGCTGCGCAGACTATCAGGACTATCGGGTCGCCCACCAAGAGACGGCCCGTTCTGTGGACGACGTCTACGGAGATCAGGTCGAAGCTCTCCATCGCCTCGTCGCGTATCCTCTCCAGCTCCTCCAGGGCAGCCTCCCGGTAGACTTCCACCTCCATCCCTCGGATGCCGTCGTCCCGAACGGTCCCAAGGAAGGATACGACCGCGCCGGCATCGATCCGTCTCGCTCTTTGGACCATCTCTTCGATGGAAAATTCGTCCTCGGCGATCTCGATCAAGCTTCCACCCGCCGGTGATCCCTCCCCGAGGGCGTGAGAGCGCCACCTTCTCCCTCGGTCCCCAGACCGCCTCTCAAAGGACGGTCCAGGCCGGACCCTCCCTTCTGATGAGCAGGCTCTTCTCCCCGCCGATGCCGCATGGACAGGAAAATGCCGTCACCGTCATCTCTTAGCCCTCAACTTCTCGATCTCTTCTCCGCCCTTGATCCTCATGACGTAAGTCCCGTAACAGGGCTTGGTGAAGGGGATGATCACATCCTCCCCCTCGATGCCTACGAAGAGCGGAGGTACCCCGATGAGGAAGACGTCGAAGATCCTGTAGCCTGGGGGGACCTCGATCACCTCCTTGAAGTTATTTTTTATGTACTCTCTCGCCTCCTTGAAAGAGCACTGGGATAAGAGGATATCGTACTTCAGCTCATCGATGCAGCTCATTCTATCACCTCGTCTATCAGCTTCTTCAGGGGCGCGGGGTTATGGACTGCCTTGGCCACCAGCTTTATGGAGTCGAACTCCACCGTCTCGGCCAGATCTTCTGCCCCCCTTCCGAATAAGAGGAGGTAGAGCTCCGCCCTCGATATGTAGCTGACCGTCCCGGCGTAGGCGATCCCTGCGTCGCTGTGGGCGAAGGCGAAGCAGATGTCAAAGTCGGTCTTCCCCTCCGAGATGGAGGCGATGCACCGATCGATGTTCATAGTCTCGCCGAGGTAGTGGCCCTCGGGATCGGCGAGCTTCGCGAGCTTTAGGGCGGCGCCGGTTCCCGCCACCACCACATCGTCTCCTCTCATCCGCAGCCTGAACGATAAATAGAGGGCGATGCTCGTCTGGACCGGGACCTCGGGGCAGCCCAGGAGGATGAGGACCCTCCTCTCTGATCCGGTCACAGGCGCCATTTCACCAGAGCTTTCCATGATCATCCCATCGGCGGAAAGCATACTTAAACCTCTCTTTTTGTGGAGAGAGCCTTCTGAGAGGTCCATAGCCCTTCCGAAGCTTAAATCTCCTGGACCTATGAAGATCCCGCGCAGGCTTCTAGCCGCCTACCACCGCCGGAAAGAGGGCCACCTCGTCCCCCTCCGAGAGGTGGGTCTGCGGACCCTTCAGGGTGAGGAAGTGCCTTCCGTTGACCATGACGTTCACGTCCTCTCTCACCTGGCCGGAGGAGTCGAAGATCTGATCTCTGAGGTCGGAGGAGGTCGATGCCAGGGTTTCCAATAGGTCGGAGACTGTAGAGCCGGCGGCGAGGTCGACTTTCATCTCCAACCCCAGGGGGTCGCGGAACCTGCCGAAGGCCTTCACCATTATCATCGTATATCTCCCGCTTTCTCTTTTATCCGCTCCATATCTCCAGCCATCTCCTTTATCCGATCCAGGGCGAGGAGGGCGTCCCTCCTCTTCAGGTCCCTCATCTCTTCAGCAAGGAACCTCCTGAACCCCTCTTCGTCCGCCTCGTCGAGCTCCTCCGCCGCCTCCAGGATCCGGTCGTAGCTCCTCTGGGGGAAGTAGAGGGACGATGCCGCCGCGAGGATAGAAGCCGCGGCCTCGTCTCTGATGTATCCTTCCTTCCGGGCGGCTCTGACGTTATCCCTGATATTGACCAGGGGCTCGGATAGCGGTCGGTAGCTTATGGGATCGAAGATGAGGGCCACCTCGTCGTCGGAGATGATCACCCCATCCCGGTAGAGCCGGAAGATCTCCCCGACCCCCTCCATCCCGAAGGGCTCCAGCTCCGCGGCCCGCAGCGCCCCCATGCTGGAGGCGCCGACGACAAAGACCCCCATCTCCAGGACGGCTAGGACCTCCTTGTGGCCTACGGCGCTATCCTGGAAGAATACTCCGTCGATGATCCCGATGATCCGGGCTCCTTCCTCCGCCGCCCTGAAGACGTCGCCCCTCCGAGCGGGGGGCCTGTAGTCGGCGGAGAGGACCCCTTCAGCCGTGGCCCTATCGAGGCTGGGCCCGAGAAAGACTACGATGTCTCTTGACCTCATCTCTCCACCTGCGACCCCGGCGGTCCGGGTCTACGGCGCTCATCTCAAGGCCCGGGACGATCACCCTCACCACGGGGACGCCGATCTCTTCCCGGGTGAGGTCGACGACTATCGCCCTCTCCATCCCCGCCTCTTTCAGCCGTTTCAGCATCAGGCGGATGTCGTCGAGGAAGTCCTCGCTGTCCTGAGACCTGATATCGGAGAAGAGCTCTCTATCGGAGTCGACGAACCAGTGCCTGTTGAGCCGCTTCGTCCTCTCGTAGCCGATCTCCCTCCTGAAGTCCGCCGTAGTCGTATCCTCCCTCGCCCCGTGGATCTGGGTGAGCCTCGACTGGGCGACCTCCGTCAGGGCCCTGAGGACGGCGACCTCGGCGGAGGTATGGGTCCCCATCCCGATGGTGAGGAGGGCGGGATCCTTCAGCCTCAGGTCGTCGGAGGCGGCGGCTATGGTGGGGATCCCGACGTCGCTGGTGATATCTTTTATTCTGACCTCCACCTCGGCCCGAGCGAACTTCTCCAGGAGGTCGGCCGCCAGGCCGTCTTCGACGTCGCTGACCAGGGGACCGGTATCCTTCACCGCCTCTGCCAGGGACCAGGCGTCCCTCTCGATCACCTCCGAGAGGCCGTGGAAGACCGCCTCCTCCAGGACGTTTCCCGAGGCGAGGCCGTTGGTGTTCGTCCTGAAGAGCTGGGGGTACTCCATCGGCAGGGGGTGGAAGACAGCGCTCGCCGGGACCATCACCTCCTCTTGCCCCATCAGATCGTAGCCCAAGACCCAAGGGATCGCCAATTCGGGGGCCGCCTCCTGGGGGAGGACGAGAGATCTGGGGTCGACGGCTTCGGCCTCCGCCTTCAGCGTCGAGAAGGACTCGACTCGGAGCTTCCTGTCGTGGACCTCGGCGGAGTAGCGCTCTATCCCCTCCATCATAGCCGAGACCCTTGCCTCGGCGGGGGTGGCGCCCTTGCCGTTGTAGACGGAGATCGCCCCCTTATCCGCCCCGGGCCTGATGCTGGAGAAGACAGGGATCCCGATCCTGTCGAGGTTGGTGATATCCGCTACCCTGGTGATTCCCGCCAGCTCCATCTTGGGCGCTATCCTTTCCAGGGTCTCCTCCGGAGAGAAGGCCCGATGGGTGTCGGTCTTGTACTTCTTTATGCATGACCTGAGGATCATCTGAGATCAACTCTTGAGGTTTTGGGAGTTAGCCGTTTTTGATGGGGTCTCTTCTGCGTTATCATCTAGGATTCGATCTTTCATTCCGCCAGAGGGCGACCCCTGGCCTCATGGAGTTGATCTCTCTGCCCCTAAATACATGTCGGGTTTTTGCCGTTGGAGATGGGGACCTACGGACAAAAGAAAGGTCCAAGAAAGATCCAGTAGACGAGGAGGTTTGCGGCCGTCAGGGGGGCCCCCACCTTTGTAAAGTCGGTGAAGGTGATGAAGGTGCCCTTCCTTTCGCCGTTCTGGACGATGATGACGTTCGACGCCGCCCCGATGATCGTCAGGTTCCCGGCGATCGTCGACCCCGCGGCGAGGGCCATCATCCCCAGGACGGAACCGTCGAAGGCCGAGAGGAGGGGGAGGTAGAGGGCGACGAAGGGGACGTTCGATATAAATTGGCTGAGGAGGGCGCTCGTCGCGAGGATGACCGGGACCGACGTCGGATCGAGGCCAGAGCCCTGCAGCGCCCCCTGGAAGAAGCCTCCGTTCCAGACGCTCTCCATCAGGACGAACATCGAGGCGAAGAAGACGAGGGTCCGCCAGTCGACCTTCCTTGCGACCTCGGCCCTCCGGGGGCTCGCGAGGAGGATGGGGAGGGCGGAGACGAGGGCGATCTCCGTCAGGCCGAAGGGGGAGCCGAAGCCGAAGGAGACGGATACGATCTTTACTGCTATGAGGGCCACCACCAGGAAGAGGGAGATCCTGGAGAGGTGTGCGAGGTGACGATCGACCACGTACTCCCGGCCGTGGTTTAGGACCCGATCCCCAAACTCCCTCCAATAAAAGATCCTCAGAACCCCATAGGCGAGGAGGAGGTTCGCGACGGTGGGGAGGGCGAGGTATCGCAAGAAGGTGACGAAGGGGTTTGGGATGCCGTCGCCCAGAGCTATCAAGAGGTTCTGAGGGTTTCCGATGGGGCTTGCGACGGACCCGATCGTCACCCCGAAGGCGAGGGATAGGAGGAGGAGCTTCGCCGATATCTCGTACTTTCTCGCGAAGTGGATGAGGAGGGAGGTTCCCACGATGGCGAGGGTGTCGTTCATCAGGAGCGCAGAGAGGATGCCGGCGCCAAAGAGGATCGCGAGGACGAGCTCGTCGACGTTCCTCGCCCGTCTGAAGAAGCGGCTGGCGAGGCTCGCGAGGTAGCCGCTCTCCTCCAGGGCCACTCCAACGACGAACATCCCGGCGAGAAAGAGGATCACGTCGATGTTGATCGACCTGGCGGCGTCGGCGGGGGATATGGAGCCCGAGATGAGGACGGCGACGGCCCCGCCGAACATGATCTGCCAGATCATCACCCTCGTTCGCAGAAGCTGCCTTCCCGCGATGGCTATGAGTACCGCCGCCAGAACCGCGAGGGATAGGTTCCCGGAGGGCGAGATCGTCTGATATAGGATTTGGGGGTCGTACATGGAGGATGGCGGCTCTCTAGCTTTATTTCGGGGCCCGGCGGCTAATATTCGGTGGCGCTACCTGAAGCGATCGGGAATATATACGCCTTTCTCTCGGGATGAGAGCACCCGCCGATCACTTCCTCCAGCCTACGGTGGCGTCGGGGATGCTGTCGACCTCCGAGAAGTAGGGCTTGATGTCCAGAAGCGGCGTCCCCTCCAGGGCATCGAGACCCCGGACCCGCAGCCATCCGCCGGAGATCTCCAGAAGCTCGACGATCCCCACGCCGATGGGGTTGGGCCGGTTCGGCGACCGGGTGGCGAAGACCCCGTGCTCCTTTCGGTCGTAGGGGGGGAAGGCCTTGAGCATCTTTCGATCAGCCCGGTCGAGCCAGTAGAGGAGGATGAGGTGGGTGCACCCCTCCACGTCGGCAAGGCCCGGCAAAAACTCCTCGAAGACCTCCACCTCGCAGACCTCCTCCGAATGCCTCCCCTGGAAGGGGGCATCGGATCTGGTCTTGAAGGGGGAGTGGATCACGCCGATCTGTTTGAGGTTCATGGCGAGGGGTTTGGGCGCGGAGGGTGAAAAGGGATTCGGAGATGGTCCTTTACAGTAGAGCGGGCCTGCCGCTGCGATATCCCACTTCTCCGGGAAGGCCTGCGCGTCAAAGTCGGCGTTCGAGGAGAAAGCCCCCGCCCTCTGTCGGTCGGGATGAAGAGCCCCGCCCCTCCGCCTTGCGCCCGAAGCCTTCTCCTCGACCTTCACTCGATGAAGATCGCGGGCCGCCCCGGCTCCGCGTTCCTGCTCTTGTTCATCGGGTCCTCGCCGGGCTCGTCCGCCGAGAGAACATTGACCGGGCAGCCGAAGGCCCGCTCCAGGTACCTTTGCTCCCGGGAGAGGGTGGCGAGCTCGTCGATCTGGAGGGGGTCGGAGGTGAGGACGTGGGCCCCCTTCATCAGCCTCTGGGCGTACTTGGGCGCCTCCTTCTTGTGGCTCGCGACCTCCGGAAGGGCCATCGCCGATTTGATGATAGAACCGACGTCCAGGCTTGCCCCCTCTTTGAGGTCCAGGGCGGCCTTCAGCATCTCCCTCTTCCACGATGGGGTGGTGAAGAGGGTGATCCTCTCGGGCTTTTTGCTCGTCACCCTGAGGATCTCCTCGACGTCGGAGAGGGTCCTCTCCAGGAGGTCCTCGGCCATCTCCGCCCCGGGGTCGATCATATTGGGGTCGGCGACAGGCCACCGAGCCCGGGAGATGTACGCGTCCTTCCCGAAGGCCTTCGCCTCAACGTCAGCCATCTCCTCCCAGATCTCTTCGCAGACGTGGGGGATGAACGGCGCCATCAGCCTCACCCAGACGTCCAGGACGGACCGGAGCCGGTTTCTGCCGCCCCGCCTCTGGTACCATCGGAGGTCGTTGATCATGTGGTAGAAGGCGCTCTGAACCGCCCGCCGGGTCTGGACCGCCTCCAGCGCCTCCGTCGTCTCCATGATCCGCCTCTGGAGCTGGCTCTCGATCCAGCGATCGATCAGCTCCGGATTTGCCGCCTCGTCGATCTCCTGATCGGCTATGATCTCTCTGGCCAGGTTGTAGAACCGGAGCACCTGCTGCCTCGTCGCCTCGACGCCGTCGTTTCGCCAGTCGGCGTCCTGGGTGTGCTCGGCGTTGGAGAGGATGTAGAGCCTCGTCACGTCCGCGCCGTTGGCCTCGACTGCCCGCCGGAGGGTGAGAAGCGGCCCCTTCGACTTGGACATCTTCTTCCCCTCCAGGGAGACGAAGCCGTTGACGGCCATCGCCCTCGGCCATAGAGCTGGCGGGTATATGGCGACATGGTGGTAGAGGAAGAAGAGGAGGTGGTTTGCGACGAGGTCTTTTCCGGAGGAGCGCAGGTCGACGGGGTACCAGTACTCGAAGTCCGCCCGGATATCCCGGACCGTCTCGACGGGTATCCCCGAGAGGTCGGCGACCCTGGCGGCGTCGCCCTTCCCGAGGAATATGTAGTCGAAGAACTCGGGTACTAGGCGATCGATCTTCATCCCGCCGTTGACGTACTTTGACAGGATGTAGTAGGACATGTAGATGGTGGAGTCTCCGAGGGACTCGATCAGCCACTCCTGGTCCCAGGGCAGGTTCGTCCCCAGCCCCTTCCTTCTGGCGCAGGCCTTGTCCTTCAGCCAGTCGACCTTGTTCTCAAACTCGGTCCTGACCTCCTCGGGGATGAGCCTCATCCCTCCCAGGCAGTCGAGGACCCGCCCCTTCCATTCTGGGTCGGAGTAGTTGAGGAACCACTGATCTTTGACCATCTTGACGACGCACCGGGTCCCGCACCGGCAGATGACGGGGGTCTCGCTGAACTCGTAGAAGACCTCGGCGACGTTTCCATCGATGAGGTCTGCCAGGAGCCGGTCTTTGATCTTGGAGACGGCGACACCGGCGTACTTTCCCGTCCTCTCTTTGAGGACTCCGTTGTGATACTCCCGCCGGTATACGAGCTTTGTAGCCTCCTCGGCCCGGGGATCGTTCTGGTCGACGACCCCCAGCTCGTCGGAGACCTCAACGGCGGGAAACTCGCCGTAGTCGGGGACCTCGATGAGGGAGATGAACTCGATTTTGCGGAGGTCTTCGGTGATCCCGTAGCCGCTGAGGTCTCGATCGTATAGGTCCTTGAGCGCCAGGTAGTCGAAGGGGGCGTGGGCGGGGACGGACATGACGATGCCGCTCCCGTTGTCGGGGTCGACGAAGGAGGCCGGAAGGACGAGGATCTCGTCCTTTGTCAGGGGGTTTTGTACCCGTTTGCCGATGAGGTCGCCGCCCTTCACCTCCCCGATCCTCTCCACCGATCTATCGGTATGGATCAGCTTCTCGTACGCCTCCTGGCTGACGATCCAGGTCTCGTCGCCGACCCGAGCAACGGCGTGGACGACCTCGGGGTTCACCCAGAGGTTGGTGACCCCAAAGACCGTCTCGGGGCGCAAGGTGGCGCAGGGGAGGATTCTGTCGCCGAGCCTGAACTTGATGAGGGCGAAGTCGATGATCGTCGCCTCCTCCCCCTTGAGGATGTCGTGGTCCTCTACGGGGTTTTCGTCGTTGGGGCACCACCTTACGGGGTGGCTCCCTTTGGAGACGTACCCGAGGGACCGGAGGATGAAGTACTGCCACTCGATGAACTTCTTGTAGGCGGGGTCCGTCGTCGTGAATTCCCGCCTCCAGTCGATGGAGTAGCCGATGGACTCCATCGCCGACTTCGACTCCTTTCGGAAGTAGTCGACGATCGCCTGGGGGGTCGTGAGGGTGGCGAAGACCTCTGGCGGGATGTCGTGGTGCTCGGTGTAGACCTTCTCGATCTCAGGATCACGATTCTTTACAAGCTCTGAGAGGCCGACGATGGGGGTTCCAGTGACGTGAAAGCCCATGGGGAAGAGGACGTTCTCGCCCCTCATCCTTCGATACCGCGCGACGACGTCGCCGATGGTGAAGGTTCGCGTATGGCCTGCGTGGAGGTTTCCATTGAGATAAGGGTAAGGTATCGTTATGAAGAACTTCTTCTCATCTTTCGGCTCCGCCGAGAAGACCCCTTCCTCCGACCACTTCCGCTGCCATTTCGATTCGATCTTCGATGCAGAATAATCTTGCAGCAAAATCGTATCCTCCCTGCAGGTCAGAGGGACCTCTCCTCGGCCACCATCTTCTCCATCCTCTTCACCGCCTCGGCGATCCTCTCCGTCGGCTGGGTGACAGAGAACCGGACATACCCCTCGCCGTAATCGCCGAAGCCGACGCCGGGGGTGGCCACGATCCCGAGTTTGTCGATCAGCTTCCTCGTATAATCCTTGGATCTTCCGCCGGTCCAGGCCCAGAGGTAGAAGGTAGCCTCGGGCTTCTTCACCTCCAGGCCGATCTTAAAGAGCCCTTCATAGAGGAGCTCCACCCTCTCCCTGTAGGTTGCCCTCATCTCGGCGGCGATCTCTTTCGATCTCTTTAGGGCGGCGATCCCGGCGTCCTGGACGGCTCCGAAGTTGCCGGAGTCGATGTTGCTCTTGACGTTTCCTATCCCCCGGATGATCTCTTCGTTTCCGACGACGAAGCCCACCCTCCAGCCGGTCATGTTGCAGGTCTTGGATAGGGAGTGAAACTCGACGGCCACCTCCCGCGCCCCCTCGACCTCCAGGATAGACGGCGGCCTCTCGTCTCCGAAGTAGACCTCGGAGTAGGGGTTGTCGTGGAGGACGATGAGGTTGTTATCCGTCGCGAAGTCCACAAGCCTCTTGAAGAAGGCGACGTCGGCGCAGGCTCCCGTGGGGTTGTTGGGGTAGTTGAGGAAGACCAGCCTCGCCTTTCGGGCGACGTCGGAGGTTATGGAGTCCAGGTCGGGGAGAAATCCCCGCTCCCTCTTGAGGGGCATGATGACGGGGACGCCCCCGGCAAATTCGACGGCGGTCTTGTAGACGGGGTATGCCGGGTCGGGGATGAGGGCGAGGTTTCCGGGGTTGAGGAAAGCCAGGGGGGCGTGGGCTATCCCCTCCTTGGATCCGATGAGGGCCAAAACCTCCGACTCGGGATCGAGGTCGACTCCGAAGGTCTCTTTGTACCAATCGGCTGTCGCCGTCCGAAACTCTATCTTTCCCTCATAGGAGGGGTACTGGTGGTTCTCTGGGTTCTTTGCCGCGTTGCAGAGGGCTTCGATGATATTTTGAGGTGTGGGGAGGTCAGGGTCGCCTACCCCCAGGTCGATTACGTCCACCCCTTTCTTCTGAGCCGCAAGCTTCGCCCTGTCGATGGCGGCGAAGGGGTATGGTGGGAGGGATTTTATCCGATCAGAGTACATGGAATGTTATCTCCATCAGCGGTATACATCCACGATGCTGCCAGCGCCCGGATCTGACCAGGGTCGCTGGGCGGCGTCTATCGCGAGATAGTAACTGTCACGTTGTATATAAGATTAGAGGAGTAGATGATCGAGATCGAAGATCTGACCTCCTGGATCCCCAGGGAGGTCGCGGAACTTTATAAGAAAGAGGGGATTAGGGAGCTATATCCGCCCCAGGCCGAGGCCATTGAGAGGGGACTTCTTGAGGGGAAGAGCCTCCTCGTCTCGGTGCCCACAGCCGCAGGAAAGACGATGCTGGCAGAGCTGGCGATGCTGAAGGCCGCCCTTTCGGGGAAAAGGTCCCTCTACATCGTACCTCTCCGGGCCCTCGCATCGGAGAAGCAGGCTGCATTCTCCCGTTTTTCCGATCTGGGCATCAGGGTGGGTCTATCTAGCGGCGATATGGAGAGGCGGGATGAGTACCTGGGAAAAAATCAGATCATCGTCGCCACCTCGGAGAAGGCCGACTCCCTCATCAGAAACGGAGCCCGGTGGATCCGGGACCTCTCGGTCCTGGTAGTCGACGAGATCCACCTCCTCGACTCGCCGAACCGGGGGCCGACCCTGGAGATGACGATAACCAAGCTCATGAGCCTCAACCCCGGGATGCAGGTCCTCGGCCTATCCGCGACGGTCGCCAACGCCCGGGAGGTGGCGTCCTGGCTCGGAGCCGACCTCGTCGAGAGCCGGTGGAGGCCTGTGGAGCTGAAGGAGGGGGTGATCTGCGACGGCGTCCTCCACTTCCCCGGTGAGACGGCCTCGATCCCCTCCCGCCGGGACGACCTCGTCGACCTCGCCCTCGACACCATGAACCAGAAGGGTCAGATGCTGATCTTCGAGAGCAGCAGGCGTAACGCCGAGGCGACGGCATCAAAGCTCGCCAAGACCTTCTCGAAGGGGGAGGGGGGTTTGGGGAGGGACGGATCGCGCCTCTCGGAGAAGGTCCTGGCCACCGGTGAGAGCGAGACGGCGAGGAAGCTCGCCGAGTGCGTCAGGGGCGGCGTCGCCTTCCACCACGCCGGACTTCTACCCGAGCAGAGGGCGATCGTCGAGAGGGGGTTTCGCTCTGGAGAGATCAGGGTTATAGCATCGACCCCCACCCTCGCCGCGGGGCTGAACCTTCCGGCAAGGAGGGTTCTCATAAGAAGCTACAGAAGGTACGAGGGGGCGAGGGGGATGGTGGCGATACCCGTCATGGAGTACCGACAGATGGCGGGCCGCGCAGGAAGGCCCGGCCTCGACCCCCGGGGCGAGGCGTTCCTGATGGCCAAGAGCGACGCCGAGACGAGGGACCTCCTGGAGCATTACGTCCAGGGCGAGCCTGAGGAGATCTTCTCGAAGCTCGCCATGGAGCCTGCTCTGAGGACCCACCTCCTCTCCACCATGGCGACGGGCTTTGCGAAGAGCGCCGAGGAGCTACAGAAGTTCGTCGCCTCCACCTTCTACGCCCACCAGCAGGACGCATGGCACCTGGACGCCACCATCGAGAAGGTCCTCGACTTTCTCATCGATAGCGGTATGATCGATCCAGATCTGCGGCCGACCCCCTTGGGGGAGCTGGTATCGAGGCTCTACATCGACCCTCTCACTGCCAGGATCGTCGTCGATAACCTCCGGGCGAAGGAGAAGATCACGGACCTCACCCTCCTCCACCTCATCACCATGACCCCGGATATGGACACCCTATACGTCCAGGCCTCCGACGGCTGGATCGAGGAGTTCATCCACCAGCACTACGGCGAGCTCTGTTTCGAGGAGAACTTCGACTGGATGATGAGGGAGGCGAAGACCGCTGCCCTCCTCCTCGACTGGATATCAGAAGAGGAGGAGGAGAGGATAGCCGACCGGTTTCGGGTCGGGCCCGGGGACATCAGGAGGGTTGCGGAGACCGCCGAGTGGCTGATGCATTCGGCGGGCCGCCTCTCCGAGCACCTGGAGCTTGGCTCCACCTTCAAGATATACCAGCTTGAAAAGAGGATCCACTACGGCGCGGGCCCCGACCTTTTGGGCCTCCTGGACCTGAAGGGGGTAGGGAGGGTGAGGGCAAGAAAGCTCCACCGGGCCGGGTACACCAGCCTCGATAAGCTGAGGGGATCGAAGCTCTCCGACCTGGCCGAGATCCTCGGACCCAGGATCGCCGAGAAGGTCTTCGAACAGCTCAGGGGCGGCGGAGGGGGAGAACCGTTATGACGACCCCGTCACCCTCTCCCCTCCGAGATGATGCGATCAGATGAGAAGTTGGATGATCAATGGAGATAAATCTCGGTGGCATAGTGCCACTATCTACCCTGGACTGGACGGGGATATCCGCGGCAGTCATCTTCATGAGGGGCTGCCCCCTCCGCTGCCCCCACTGCCATAACGCCCACCTCCAGTCCGGAGAGACGCTGGAAGATATAGAGAAAATAAAAAAGAAGATCGATGAGGCCGGGCCGTTCATCAGCGGTGTGATCCTCTCCGGCGGCGAGCCCCTCGTCCAGCTCGCGGCCTCTCGAGCGGTGGCCGGCCACGCGAAGATGTTGGGCCTATTGGTCGGGGTCGAAACCTGCGGATATTTTCCTGACCGGCTGGCCGAGATCATCGAAGAGGGGCTGGTGGATATGGTATTTCTCGATGTCAAGGAGGCGTTGAAGGACCCCGAGTACGAGAGGGCGACCGGCCGAAAGGGCGTGGCGCCCCGGGTCGCCGAGAGCCTCCGCCTCTGCATGGAGGCGAAAGTCCCCCTGGAGGTGAGGACGACGGTCTTTCCCAACATGCCCTCCATTGACGGCCTGTTGGAGATCGCAGAGCTCTTGAGGGACCTGGCGGTCGGGTCGATGACCCTCCAGCAGGGGCGTCCGAGCGAAGGGGAGAAGCCCTTCGATCCGGTTCCCATAAAGCTCCTCACAATCGCGGCTCAGACGATGAAGGAGCGGCGCGGGATCGACGCCACGGTAAAGAAGGGGCCTCTCCCCTCCCGGTCCCGCCCCTATCAGACGGAGCTATCCCAGATATGTCAGCTGCGAAAGCCTCATCCAGTGATGCGAAAAGATCCGAAGATAGAAGATCAAGATCAAGATCATAAAACGGGTGACCAGAGTTGAAGATCATAGCCTTTGTGGGGATGCCTGGCTCCGGCAAGTCGGCGGCCGCGGACGTCGCCCGGGATTTGAAGATACCCGTCGTCGTCATGGGGGATGTCATCCGGGAAGAGGCGGCCCGGCGGGGCCTGGAACCCACTGATCGAAACCTGGGGGCGGTGGGCGGCGACCTGCGGGATAAAGAGGGCCCCGATGCTATCGCAACAAGGTGCCTGGCGAAGATCCGGGCCACCGGCGCCCCCGTCGTCGTCGTCGAGGGGATCAGGAGCAGATCCGAGGTGGAGCTCTTCAGAGAAGGCTTCGACGACTTCGAACTCGTCGAGGTGTTCGTTCCCGACGATATCCGCCTCGCCCGGATCGCCTCCCGGGGCAGGTCCGACGACGCAAACGAGTCCGACCTCGCAAAGGCGGTGGCCGACCGGGACGCCCGGGAGCTCTCCTGGGGGATGGGCGAGGCGATCCGGGCGGCGGATCTGCGGATCGAGAACGCGGGGTCCGTCGCGGAGTTTCGGGGGAGGGTGAGGGAGGTACTTGGGGGGTCAAGAGAAAGAGGTGGGTGAGAGCTCAAAGACATCGCGTGGAAAATTTAATAAAGAATAACGCAACAAAATAGGAGATTGTGGAGAGCATGAAAGCAAAATCCCTATCAGAGGTTTACGACATATTCGACCCTCAAGAGGCGCTGATCGGAGAGACGCTCAAAGAATATTACGTGAGGAGAGAAAGTCCAATAGATAGGCACGCCAATGCTCTCCGATCGAGCAGAAGGCCTCTAAAGTACCTCTTCGTGGGAAGCAGGGGAAACGGCAAAAGCACCGAGCTTAACAGGCTATCTGAGCTTTTAGAAGATCATCTCCTCATAGTCCCCTTCTCGATAAGAGACAAGCTGAATTTATATGATATAGAATATTCTGACATTTTGCTTATCATCGCTGCAGAGATTTATGAAAAAGTCTCTGAAAATGTCGAATTGAGCAGCAAGTTGAGCGATTACCTCGATTCGTGGTCTGAAAAAATTGTACAAAAAGAAAATATCCTGGGATTGAGCGGAGAGGTTAAGACAGGATTTTCTGCGTTCGTCTTGAACATCACAGGGAAGATGAAGACGGAAGCGACAACCAGACGAGTTACCAGGAAGGTCATACAACCACAGCTCAGCGATCTAATATATGCTGTGAATAAGATAATAATTGAGGCGGAAGAAAGACTCGATAAGAACATTCTGGTCATAATCGACGACCTCGATAAGGTGAATTTGCAGAAAGGCGAGGAATTATTCTATGAGCACGGCACGGAGCTGACGTCGCCGATCTGCAGGATCATCTATACCATTCCCCAACCTCTTTTATTCTCCAATAAGATAAGACAGATCGTCCTTCAGTATTTTGACGGTCGCATAGACTTAGGAAATATAAATATTTATGATAGGAACGGTCAGCTGGATCCCGAAGGCTGCGAGCTGATGAAGCAGGTCGCGCTGAAGAGGATGGACCAGTCTCTGATATCAAAAGATGCTCTGAACCTGGCTGTCAAGTACTCTGCGGGAGTTATGACGGAGTTTATAAGGTAGGACTTACGCATTTGACGGAAGATTTTTAGATGATTCGGTCCATCCAAATACAAACACAAATATGAGGTGACGTATAAAATTGAATCCACCCAAGTGTTGCGACCTGGACTATATCCACTTTCTG
>Ga0334894_1000177_pt1 | contig 92452 bp, 83 predicted proteins | sample GraSluR3_MG_6_FD_207225 | JGI IMG/M metagenome (GOLD analysis project Ga0334894, IMG submission 207225) | Sludge microbial communities from methane-producing bioreactor in Wageningen University, Netherlands - Granular Sludge_12_05 R3 | ecosystem: Engineered > Bioreactor > Anaerobic >...
TAATCATGTTCGCAGGGCATTTTTCGATGCTCTGTTTGTGTTGTCTATTTTCTCCAAGTTTGATACGATCCAATATCTATGGTTTCTTGATTATTTAGGGGTTGACTTTTTATAGCTGGTCTTTTCTTTTACTTTTTGATGCAAATATCTCTGCAGCAACAAGTGCTGCTTCTGTTTTCCCTACACCCATTGGAGCTTCTATTATCATGATCCCAGGAGATTCTATCTTCTTTGATTCGTTTAAAACAGTTGCTTGAAGTTCATTAGGCATAAAATCAAAACGTTGTTGAAAAAAGTCTGTTTGAATCCATTTGCTACCAACTCTCCATGGATCAGTTAACAACAATGTATCCCAAGCATATTCAATTCTTGAGCGAGCATTATAATCATCCAACTCATCAATTCTTATTAGTGGAAAATATTTTTCATTGCTAACAATCCAATCTACCATTATAATCAACCCACTTAGCAATACTTGAGCTGACATTTGAGGACTTGGTAGTTCTTTTATTGATGAAAACCCTGCTAATTCAAGTGAATAATCAATCAATTCTTGTTGAACGTTAGTCCATTGTCTATAACCTTCTTTTCCTAAATGGAAGTTTTCAGCATATATTCCAACTCCACTATTTATTAATATCTCGTTTTCAGGTGGTTTACCGTGATGAGAGCCTGCTACGGACGATATGCTTGTGTTACAACCAAATTGCTCTAATAATTTATATGTTGCTAATGCATGTGGTGTTTTTATTGCTCTTTTAAAATATGCTGAGGGTTTTATAGGTAGCCCTGAATCATATATTTGATTGAAAATAAATGATTCTAATTCACTATGCAGCAAATTAGATTTCGCTTGAAAAACAGGAGTCGCTTTTCCTAAATCATGAACCGCCGATAAAAAAACAAAAAGCTTTTCTGCCTCAGATTTATCTGCAATACCATCATTTATAACTTCTATTACACCCTCTGGAATCCATAGATTCCATATTTTTTTTGCCATCATGGCTGCATCTTTCATATGATATACTAATGGAAGCCACATCAATTCTTGATCTTTACTTTTTTTTGCCCACAAGCTTCTAGCCATCTCAGATATCAAGTTCCCCCCCCTTTGAAGTCAAACTTAACTTTTGTATCATCGCACTTTTTTATATTATATAAGTGTATTTTACCATATTTAATAGCTAAATCTCTGTTTTTGGAAAATAAATTTCTAATTTAAGTTTCTGTTGTTAGTTTTCATCAACGTCCAGAAAAGTTGTGACTAAACTCCTGATTGTGGTGATATGCTTTCCTCGTAGTAGCCCTCGATATGTTAAGATGGTTGTCATGAGCTTTGAAAATACATGTGGTAAATATTTTATAGGAACCCTTGGCAAAGCATACTGAAGAATTCAGGCTGAGTATCATCGAAAAGATGCTGCCCTCGCAAAAAAATCTGTTAGCCAACTGGAAAAAGAAACCGATGGAATGTCAACACTTTGTTAGACAACTTTCTTAAGGTGTAAATATTTGCAATCTGCTGGAGTCATGTAGCCCAGCGATGAATATAATCGATGATTGTTGTACCAGTTAACATAGTCGAATAATTCAATTTTCAAATGATCAATTGAATCAAAAGCTTCTTGATAAATAAATTCTTTTTTGAAGGTTTTGAAAGTCGCTTCTGCAACTGCATTATCATAAGGGCATCCCTTTTGACTTAATGAACGCTTGATAGCAAAGGTATCCAATAAGCCGTCGATTGCATTATTCTTGAATTCATTCCCACGGTCTGTGTGGAATATACTGATCTTCGATAAATCATGCTTGATTGACGCAAACGCCTCATAAACGAGATGGGCATCCTTATTAGGACCAGCGCTGAACCCGACTATTTCGCGATTAAAAAGGTCCAGCATCAGACAAACATAATTCCATTTTCCATTGACGCGAGCATAGGTTAAATCACTGACAACAACTTCAAGATTATTACGTCCATTAAAATTCCTATTCACAACATTTGCAACTTTGGCTTCATTGCATGTTGTTTTATGAACTTTATATTTTGCAACTGTATAGCTTGAAACAAGGCCATTTTCGCTCATAATCCTGGCAATACGTCTTCTAGATAATACTTTGTGTTGCAAGTGCTTTCTTAATACGTCTTGTACCATAAGCTCTACGGTTCTCTTTGAAAACTTTAATGACATCAGTGCTGTATTCATCTGGACTTGTGTCTTTTAATTTTGACTCATAATAGTAAGTACTTCTAGGAATATTTAGGACGGTACACATTGCTGATATCGAGTATTTATCATTGTTTTGTCTGATGATTTCTACTTTCGTCCCATTATCAGCACTGCTTGCTTTAAAATGTCATTTTCCATTTCCAATTGTTTGTTACGTTTTCTGAGCTCCAACAGCTCTTTTTGTTCTTCGGTGAGATTATCTTTTGTTTTGTTGGACAAGCTGCCAATAATCTAAAGGTTAACAAGTCTACATTGAACACTTGGATTCGTCATGCCAGAAAAAACGAGGCATAGTCGAGCACCGTGGTTCAGGTAATTACAGTTCTGATGCTGATAAGGAAATTGCTCGCCTCAAGAAAGAACTCAGAGACAAAGAGGACGCTCTTGAAATCTTAAAAAATGCTATAAGCATACTGAATCGCTTTATACTCAAACAAAAGAACTCTCCAAGAAACGCAAGATATCAGCTAGCGGTGTGCTCAAAAATTTAAGCGTTTCTTCTTCAGATTATTACGATTGGATTAACAGAAAACCTTTAAAAACCCAGCAACGAAAAAGCGTTATAACACGTGAGATTACTGAAGTATACAATGAATCCAAGCAAATATATGGTGCTCCCAAAATCACTTCCATTCCCGTTCGAGAGGACGCTAAATAGCTGAGAAAACTTTTTGAAATTACATGAGAGAAGAAGGCATTAAAGCAACCTGGGTGTCTCCTTACGTAAGAACAACTATTGATCCGGATTTTGATAAAATCCTATATAATATCCTCAATATAAAGTCTTAACCGAAAGTACCGAATAGTGTTTTGGTAACTGACATTACTTATATTCACACATTACCTGGTTTTGTATATCTCACCAGTATTATGGATCTATATTCTCGAAAGATCATTGGTTGGCTGTATCAGACCGATTAACAACTGATAGTCTTATTTCAGCAGTTGAGAAAACAAAATCAGACAGTTATAAACAATCTACTCTAGCTAATCGCTTTAGTAACAAGCTATTCAAGAAAAGCAACACCTTGGAATAATGCTTGTATAGAATCTTTTCATGCTTAAATAAAAAGAGACTGGTTGAGTAGATTCGTTATAAAAAATATTAAACATGCACATGAATTGATTTTCGAATATATAGAGTAATTCTATAATACAACAAGGATCCATGAACATTTTGGACTGAAATCTTCATATGATTATGAAAAAGTGTTTAATCATAGGGGCTATGTGAATTTATCCTGTCTATTTTCTTGACAAAGAACCATTATTACAATTGGGTTTTTAATAATAGCCAACATTTTATACTACCATATCCATTTAAGAATCAAGCTTTTCTTACCAAATGATAAATGACAAAAATCGGTAATAGCAACACCCATTTAATAAAAAATCCTATAGCCTTCATTTTAACATCTCCTCATCTTATTATTAATAATCCACTATATTTTTAGCATGATATGTGCTAAACCATTATCTTCTAATATACAGATTTATTCCAGTAAAATCAAGTAATCGAGAGTATTTATTTACCTTAATCTAACTTTTTTCCTTTTATGCATCTAATTCATCATTCTTATCATCTATTATCATCTTTTTTCTCTCTCAATTTTTTTCAAAAATACTTGCTTTTTCTCAAAATCATTTTCTATCCTTAAATCATACCCTTACTCATGTTATTCATGGGTGGTTAATATCTACAGATGACTTGGAGTGATTTGGAAATCAAATGCATTTAGTTTGTGGCAGCGACGATTATTTTTTTAAGTAGCTTATTGATGCAATGATTTTCTCCAATGTTTTTTTCTTGTCTTTTTATCCAAAAGACTCTCTCTCTTCTTTCTTATCTCTTATGGATTTATTTGAGTAAGTTGATACGGAAGCGTCTCTATATATCCTTTGCCACGAGGGATTGAGAGACTCTATTCGGGTTGGCCTTCAACTCGCGGTCTGAAGATTTAGGTGGCTCTGCTGAGATTCGCGTGTCCTCGCGTCCCCATTAAGTGGAATTGGACAGAGCCCTAGGCTAAATCTGTCCAATTCCACTTAATGGGGACGTGATTTAATTGTCATAGCAGTGATCCAAAAAAATAAGAGAAAAAAAGAGAGAAAAAATTTTTGATTTGTTTTTATTTATGTTTTTATTTATGCTTTTAATATTTTGAAAGAAAGGAGGTAAACAAATGGGCAAAACACCGAGCATGGCACATCAGGTCATATGTGCAGTAGACAGCTGTTTTAAAGAAGGAATGGACAAACACTCGTTGAAAGCAAGCGGCGACAAAAAGCCTCACATGATCTTCGGATACCAGCACAAGATGAATATTCAAGAAACAGGCATTGATTTAGGCAAGTATTGCAAAGAAAAATTTGGCACAAAATTGCTCAGCGACATTAAACATGAGCACATACAAGATTGGCTCGACTCCAAGGCAGCTACTTGTACAAAGGCAACTATCAGCCAGTATCGCTCAAGAATTATCAAGCTTGAGGAAACTGTAAAAAACAAGTACAAAAATGCTAACTTCAATTGGAAAAGCAAAGATATCAAACAACCTGAATCTTATAAACATGATGATAAAATCCGAACAAAGGCCTTCGAAAAAAAAGATTACGAGAAGCTAATGGATCATATCAATGATCCAAAAAACAAAGTTCATACCCAAGCAACCAAAGCTATCTTTATCAGCTACAATTACGGGATTCGGGTAGGAGGTGCGGACAACATCAAGGCAGGTGATATCGACATGAAAAACATGAAATTTGTCGTGACAGAAAAAGGCGGAAGAAAAAGGACCCTAGACATCAAGCCTCAGCATAAAAAAGATTTTGAAAAATTAATTGAAGGAAAAAAAGAAAAAGACTATGTGATAGATATCAAGAAAGACAGCATAATAAAAGGTGTCCGCCGTTTAATCGTAGCAGCCGGTCTCGGAGAAAAGTATCCAGGCCACAGTGGTGGCATTCATTCCATGCGTAAAGCCTTTGCGACTCGATTGTTTCATGAGCTCATAGAAAACTGCAAATCAGAAAGAGATGCCTTGGATATCGTCTCAAAGATTCTAGGACACGGAAAAAGAAGAGACAAGATGCTTATTGACAGCTATATTTACAAAGAAGCAAAAAAGAAGTCATGAAAAACTGAAATCCCTTGCTGAATTTTCTTAAATCAGCAAGGGATTTCTTAAAACTCAAAATCTGAAAGGAGGAATCACTATATGGAAAACAAGAAAATCATCGATGAATTTCATATCTCTGATTGTTCGAAAAAGAAAAACACGGGAAAGAAAATACCAGAAATCATTTACGAAACCAGAGAACCTATTGGATCAGAAGATGGAACATCACTTAATCTTGCCAACTATAAAGCTTTTCGAATAATAATCGATGGCGTGGAATACAAAGAAGCGGAATTTAAAAAGCTGTTTCCCAACAAGTACCCGGCTTTTAACATCAAGAAAACACTAGCTTCTAAAAACGAGGCCTTGTATGAAACCATGTATATGTATTTTCCTGCAGCGATGCTAAAAAAGCATAAGATTCGGGTCATATGCAGAAAAAAGATGATTCAGTATACGTATGAATTGAAATAAATCGGCGGCTCGGCCGCCGATTTTTTATGCAAATCGTCAATTTCAAAATTTGTATATTTTTATCAATAGTGAAATTTGAATTAATAACTTAAATGCGCTATAATCGCTTTAATATAAAAAACATTAAAATTCATTTAAGGAGGGGATGATATTAGTAAACAAGTATTAAAAACTACGTGCAGTATAGAAAGGAATGATTTATACAGGGGAGCCTATTCCAATGATAAGGAGTTCTTTCCAGATGAGAATTTTTCTCTGACGCAAGAAAGCGAAAACAGCTTTTATTTACCCTTTATCAGGTTGTTACAAGAATGCTATCTTGACAACTATTCATGCAAGACTAATCGAGGGGTGAAGGCTTCATGACAGAAACCACAACTAGAGCTGTTGCCTATGCCAGGTACTCCAGCGACAACCAACGAGATGCGTCAATTGATGCACAACTTAGAGAAATCAAAGAATACGCGTCAAAAAACAACATAACTATAATACAAGAATATGTAGACAAGGCATTGTCCGGCACAACAGATAAGCGGCCAGAATTTCTTAAAATGATCGATGATTCCATGAATAAGGAATTTGATGTTGTCCTTGTACACAAGCTTGATCGTTTTTCTAGAAAACGTTATGATAGCGCTATTTATAAAAAGAAGCTTTCTGACCAAAATGTCAAGGTCGTTTCTGTGCTTGAGCCTATGCTTGACGGGAGCCCGGAATCAATACTGCTTGAATCGGTCGTGGAAGGTTACGCTGATTTTTATTCCGCCAACTTAAAACGTGAAGTTGAAAAAGGAATGAAGGAAAATGCGCTTAACGCGATGCATAATGGCGGATGTCCTCCACTGGGTTATGGCGTGAATCCCACTACCAAAAAGTATTTTATCATTGAAGATGAAGCCAAAATCGTTAGGATGATATTTGATCTTTATCTAAACAATTATGGCTATTCTGAACTGATAAATTCATTAAACACCTTGGGTTGCAAAACCAAAAAAGGCAAAAACTTTGGAAAAAATTCGATACACGGAATACTGAAAAACGAAAAATACATGGGCATTTACATCTTCAACCGGGCAGCTTCAAAAGGATCCAACGGCAAACGCAATCACCATAAATCCAAAGATGAATGTGAAATAATTAGGATTTATGATGGCATGCCGGCTATCATTGACAAAATCACTTTTCAAAAGGCACAAGCCATGCTGGAACGAAACAAGCATAGATCAGGATCATATCTGGCTAAAAACAACTACCTGTTATCAGGATTAGTGTTCTGTGGAATCTGTGGTCATGCCATGAGTGGGAGCACTGCGACCGGAGGAAGAAACAAAACTTCGTACTCATACTATGTTTGCAATCAAAAAACCAACAAGAAGAGCTGCAGCAATAAAAATATCCGAAAAGAATACCTGGAAGATTATGTGATCCACAAAATAATTAAAAATATGCTCTCCTACAAAGGCATCAATGATCTGGCTATAAAGATGAATCAGTTTCAAAATGAAGTTGACAACTCTACTGCATTGGAAATCAAAGCACTTACAAAAAATCTAAACAAGAACATAAGTAAGAAAAACAATCTAGTAGACATTATTGCCGAAGGCGCAAAAATATCAAGTCTTTTGGAAAAACTCAAGTTCCTTGAAGAAGAATGCGCTACAATAGAACGCAATTTAAACATTTTGAAAGAGAAAAACACTGAAGCCACAATCGACAAGGATATATTGGAAGATGCAATAAACATTTTTCGTAGTTCCTATTCAAAGTTTTCGCCACAGGATTTAAAATCAATGATGAAAAATTTTGTCGAAAGGATTGATGTTTATGATGATAAGGTAACAGTAGTTCTTAAATTTCTATGAATAAAATAGCAACAAACATATGAAATAGAACTAGGAGGTTGAACAAATGAAAAAAGGTTATACGATTGCCGTTGCCTATGCACGTTATTCAAGCGACAACCAACGTGATGCATCTATCGATGCGCAATTAAGAGCTATTCAGGATTATGCCCAGAAAAACAATATTATTGTTATCAGGGAATATATCGACAGGGCAAAATCAGGAACGACAGACCAGAGACCAGAATTTTTGAAAATGATCAACGATTCAAAAGGAAAAGAGTTTGAAGCAATACTTGTCCATAAGTTAGATCGTTTTTCGAGAGATAGATATGATAGCGCAATTTATAAAAAGAAGCTTTCTAATCAAAGAGTTAAAGTATTGTCTGTTCTTGAACCAATGCTTGATGGCAGTCCCGAGTCTATAATGTTGGAGTCGATAGTCGAAGGCTACTCTCAGTTTTATTCTGCCAACCTTCAGCGGGAAGTCCAAAAAGGCATGAAAGAGAACGCTCTCAAGTGTCTCCACAATGGCGGACTGCCTCCTCTGGGTTATGGTGTAGATCCTGAAACAAAAAAATATTATATCATCGACGAAGAAGCAACTATCGTGCGTCAGATTTTCGATATGTACATCAAGAATAAAGGCTATTCTGAGATGATGAATTCTCTAAATTCATTGGGTGCAAAAACAAAAAAAGGTCAGTCGTTTGGCAAAAATTCGATACACGGAATCTTGAAAAACGAAAAATACAAAGGGGTGTACATCTTCAATCGTTCTGCACCCAAAGATTCAAACCGAAAGAGAAATCATCACAAGTCAAAAGATGAATCAGAAATTATAACGATAGATGGGGGCATGCCAGTAATAATAGACAAAATAACTTTTGATCAAGCCCAAGAGTTGTTGAAAAAAAACAAGCATCGTTCAGGTTCGTATTTGGCTAAAAATACTTACTTGCTATCTGGTTTCGTCGAATGTGCATCGTGTGGTCACTCCATGACGGGATCTACAGCGACTGGTGGTAGAAATAAGTCAAGTTACTCCTATTACGTATGTTCGCAAAAGAACAATAAAAAGAAATGCAAAAATAAGAACGTGAGAAAAGAGTACTTGGAAGAATGCGTGCTTCAAATGATTTTGGATGAGTTGTTGGTTGATGAAAAGGTTGATGATCTGAGTCAAAGGATTAAAGCCTATCAACAAGAAAAACACGCAGATTCAGATATTGAAGTTGAATCATTGTCAGCACAACTGGGTGATAAGAAAACGAAGATTGATAACATAGTTGATTCAATTGTCCAAGGGATCAGCTCACCTGCACTGCTAAAAAAATTGAACGAATTGGAGGCTGAGAAAATTTCGATTGAAAATAGATTGAAGTCTGAAACACTGGAAAAAACAAAATCGAAAGTCGAAAGAAATGACCTGCTCGGTGCAATACGTCGCTTCCGTACCAGCATACTTGAATCTTCAGATAATGAACTTAAAACTATCATGAGAAATTTTGTAGAAAAAGTAAAAATTTATACAGACCACGTTGAAGTGGTACTAAAATTTGATTATGTTTTGAGTGTAATTGGTGGAGGCGGCGGGAATCGAACCCGCGTCCGAAAGCCAATTCACAAAAGTTTCTCCGAGCGCAGTCACTGATTTAATCTCGCCGATTGAACCTCCAGTGACAGAGTTACAATCGGACCAGCCTCAATTATTCGTTAATCAGTCGAGACATCCTGAAAAACGGTTCCCTGCTAAGTTGACGCCCGGGTCCCTGATCGCAGGTCTTCTGGGTCGGACGAAAGCTGCTTACGCAGCTAAAGCGTAATTATTATTTTTAGCGTTTATATTTAGTTTGCCACTTTTAACGATGCTTGGCACATCGGCTCGCTGCTCTTGCTTCAAAACCCCCGTCGAAGCCATTGCGCCCCCTCTGTAAGTTGTAAGATTCAAGAAATAAGTTGTAAGTTGTTATAGTCATCCTCTAGGGTCATCTATACAAGAATCTCTTATTAAACTCAAGTAAGATTATAACACAGGTGCCTTTAAAGTCGCTTAATAAATTTTCTGCATCTTGTTTTGCAGACTTTTGATAAGCCCGTTTAGCATCCTACCTATTTCATCCGATTGCTCTTTTAGTAACACATAATTGTCATTGTCAATATATCTTAAATCATTTGCTATTATAAAAAAACTCTTGGATTCTTCCAATGAACCTTGTGCAATATATAAAAAATTGACGAAATCCTTTAATGTCCGTCTTCCCGTACCTTCGGCTATGTTCGCACTGATGGAATTTACAGATCTTCTTAATTGACTGCACATAGCATATTTCTCATGCTCAGGGAAATTCTCTAACAAGCTATACGTTGTCAATATCAACTGTCTTGATTTATGCCAAACTTGCAAGTTATAAAATTTTTTATCCATAAAATGCTTGCACCTTCAATCATGTTTGATTTTTCTTAATGGTGTCAACCTGCTTTTACTTGCAGCTTATATCTTATAGCTTACAACTTGTAATTCCTATTCTCCTCTTCGGTCTACCCTCGTTGCCTTTTGGATCCTTCTGTCTGCGTCCTTTTTCGCTATGTCGTGTCGCTTGTCGTAGACCTTTTTACCTTTGGCAAGGGCAAGTTCAAGCTTTACCCTGCTGCCCTTAAAATAAAGGCTAAGGGGCACCAAGGTATATCCCTGTGTCTGCTTAAGACCGATAAGCTTTGCAATCTCTTTTTTATGCATCAAAAGCTTTCTGATCCTTAAAGGATCCTTATTGAAGATGTTGCCTTGTTCGTAGGGGCTTATATGCATGTTGTATACGTATAGCTCGCCATTATAGATGTCCGCATAGCTATCCTTAAGGTTTACCTTGCCGCCCCGAATGGACTTGACCTCTGTACCGAAAAGCTCTATGCCTGCTTCGTAGGTTTCTTCTATAAAATAATTATGCCTTGCTTTTTTATTTTGAGCTATAACTTTTACTCCACTTTTCATGACACACCTCTACTTGATTCACCGGCAAAATTAATTGGCCGCATCATATAATTATATTGTTATTCTGCATCTTTGTCAACGACAGCAAAATCTACCTGTCTCAGCGGGATGCTTACCTTTGCTACTTTTACAGATATTGAATCTCCCAGCTTGAATGATCTTTTGGTTCTTTCCCCTATGAACCTGTGGTTTTTTTCGTCGTATATGTAATAGTCATCGCCTAAGTCCTGTACCCTGACAAGTCCTTCAACCGTGTTTTTAAGCTCTACGAAAAAACCAAATGATGCAACGCTTGATATTATCCCTTCGTACTCCTCGCCGATCTTATTTGACATAAATTCGGTCTTTTTAAGATCATCGGTGTCTCTTTCAGCCCGCTCAGCCAGTCTTTCCCGCTGAGAAGTATGGTCTGCCATCTCGTCCATTCGTTTTATGTATTTCTTTATCTTCTTTTCAGTCAGCTCATTGTTCAACATCTGACCCATTATCCTGTGTATCAGAAGATCCGGATATCTTCTTATAGGAGAAGTGAAATGACAGTAATACTTTGCCGCAAGGCCGAAGTGACCGATATTGTCCGGTGAATACCTCGCCTGCTGCATAGCCCTTAGAATAAGCCTGCTTAAAAAATCCTCTTCATCGGTGCCCTCAATATCTTTTACAAGCTCTTGAATAGCCGCCGGATGAATCTCCTTTCCCTTCTTTAAGGTGTAACCAAAGTTTGTGAGAAAATTCCTCAAGGCATCCAGTTTCTCACTTGACGGATCTTCATGCACTCGGTATAGAAAAGGCAGGTTAGACCAAAACATAAATTCAGCTACCGTCTCGTTGCACACGAGCATGAATTCTTCTATTATCCTATGGGACACAGTTCTTTCGTATAATACTACGTCCACAGGCTTTCCCTTCTCATCTAAAATTATTTTAGATTCAGGAAAGTCAAAATCAATCGCTCCTCTTTTATCACGGCGCTCAGTCCTTAGAATATCTGCAAGTTCCTCCATGAGCTTGAAGTCTTGGATGAAGTCTTCGTACCTTTTCATAAGGCTTTCGTCTTCATCTTTCAAAATGGCTGTTACGTCCTCGTAATTCATTCTTTCATCTATATCGATAACAGATTTAAATACCTCGTGATTGACGACCTTACCCTTAGAATCGATCTCCATCATGCAGGTAAATGAAAGCCTATCCTCTCCTGCATTTAAGCTGCATATCCCGTTAGACAGTTTCTGGGGAAGCATGGGTATTACCCTGTCAACTAGGTAAACGCTGGTAGCTCTTCCGTAAGCCTCCCTGTCAAGTGCGGTGTCCTCCCTTACATAGTGGGTGACGTCTGCGATATGGACTCCAAGCTGGTAATTGCCATTATCAAGCTTTTTAACCGATACCGCATCATCTAGATCCTTTGCATCCTTGCCGTCTATAGTGACCATCTTTATGTTTCTTAAATCCCTGCGGTTCTTCGCTTCATCAGGATCCACTTTATCCGGCACTTCGTTTAGTTCAGATACAACCTCCGGCGGGAAATCAACATTGAAGTCATATTCCCTAATTATCGAAAGTATTTCTATCCCTTCGCTGTCGGCGCTTCCCAGTATCTCTATTATTTTGCCTTCAGGGTTTTTCTTCGGATGCCAATTGGTTATGTCAACTACTACTTTGTCCCCATTCTTAGCTCCCATTGCATCTGAACTTGAGATAAATATGTCTTTGACAAGCTTGTCATTATCCGGGATTACAAAGCCGAAGTTTCTGCTCTTGTCGTAAGTTCCTACGATTTTTTGATGTCCCCTCTCTAATATCTTGAATATCTCGCCTTCATCTCTTTTAGCAGTCTTTTTGATAATCTTGACCAATACCTTGTCCTTGTCCAAAGCTCCATTCAAGCTTGATGCGCTAATGAAGATGTCGCTTCCTGTAATAGCATCCTCAGGTATTACAAATCCAAATCCTCGGGCATGCCCCTGAAGGGTTCCTTTGACGTAAAGATCTTTTGGAGGCAGGATGTACTTGCCTTTTTTGTTCTTCACGACTTCTCCTTCACTTAGCATCCTATCCAACAGCTTTTTGAATTCAGCCTTTTCGCTTTTATTTTTGATCTCAAGCAAAAACATAAGATCCTTGTACCCAAGGGGTTTGTAGTTTTCGCTCTTCATCACGTTTAATAATACGTTTTTAAGTTTCATTTAATCTCCTCATTTTGCGCCAATGCGCGTTTTCTTCATTTCTCCATCATCTGATAAAGAAATAGTAGTATAGATAAAGCTGCAGCGTAAGTATCACAGGAACTCCGTATAAAAACAGAGGCTTTCGCACCTTGTGATGAAACACCTGCATTCCGATGAGCGTTCCAACGCTCCCACCCAGCACCGCCAAAGCAATGAAGGTTTTTTCCGGTATTCTTCTTTTATTTTTTACAGCAAATAGTTTGTCAAGACCCATAGAAGCAAAGCATATTATGTTTAAAAATATTGCTATGATCAATTTCTCATCTATCATAATTTAATCTCCTCAGTTTCATTTTAACATATAGCAGATCTTCAGTAAAACAAAGAATCTTTGCTTTGCTCAAAATCCGCATTCAAGCATATAAAAAGCCGCAGATATAATACCTGCGGCAGTGTGATTACATGAACAGAGGTGCAAACACCAAAGATACGATTGTCATCAATTTGATCAGGATATTGATTGAAGGACCTGAAGTATCCTTGTATGGATCTCCTACAGTGTCTCCAACAACAGCGGCTTTGTGGGCTTCGCTTCCCTTGCCGCCATGGGCTCCTCCTTCGATGTACTTTTTGGCATTATCCCAAGCTCCACCGGAGTTGGCCATCTGAATCGCCATAAGAACACCTGATACTAAAGCACCTGCTAGAAGTCCGCCAAGGGCTTCGCTTCCAAGCAATAGTCCGGTAGCAAGAGGCAGAAGGACTGCCAATAGGCCAGGAATGACCATCTGCTTAAGTGCTGCAGTAGTTGAAATATCAACACATCTAGCGTAATCCGGCTTTCCTGTTCCTTCCATGATTCCTGGAATAGTTTTGAACTGTCTTCTTACTTCTTCGATCATTTGGTTTGCCGCCGATCCTACAGCCTCCATAGTAAGAGCTGAGAACAAATACGGGGCTGCCGCACCAAGGAACAATCCGGCAATAACAAAGGGATCTAGTAAATCTATTCGACTTAGTCCTACAGCCTGGGAGTAAGATGCAAATAGCGCAAGAGCGGTAAGCGCCGCAGACCCAATCGCAAAACCTTTTCCGATTGCAGCGGTAGTGTTGCCCACTGCGTCAAGCTTATCAGTAATACCTCTTACTTCTTTAGGAAGTCCAGCCATTTCAGCAATACCACCGGCATTGTCAGATATTGGACCGTAAGCATCAACCGCTATGGTTATGCCTACTACAGAAAGCATTCCTACAGCCGCAAGAGCTATTCCGTAAAGACCTGCAAATTGGTAAGAAACTAAGATTGCGATTACGATACCTACAATAGGAAGTGCCGTAGAGTACATTCCAACAGCAAGTCCACTGATAATTGCTGTCGCCGGTCCTGTTTCACACTGCTGTGCAATCTTTTTGACCGACTTGTATTCTTCAGAAGTATATACCTCTGTAATCTGTCCGATGGCGATACCCACCACCAAACCTGCAATAATCGCAACGAATTCTCCAGTACCTGCGCTTTCGCTTATTTCTGAAAGGAAGTACTTGCTTAAGAAGAATGCTACTGCTATCATTATTATTCCACTTACATAAGTTGCATTCTTAAGTGCCTTGTGTGGATCAGATCCTTCGTCGCCTTTAACAAAGAAAGTACCCACGATAGACGCCAAGATACCAACTGAAGCCAGGATTACAGGGAATAAAACACCGTTTAATCCGTACGCCAAAGCTCCTAAAGTAATAGCTGATATGATAGAACCTACATAAGACTCAAAAAGGTCAGAGCCCATTCCCGCCACATCGCCTACGTTGTCGCCAACGTTATCTGCTATAACCGCAGGGTTTCTTGGGTCGTCTTCAGGAATTCCAGCTTCAACCTTACCAACAAGGTCAGCACCAACATCCGCAGCTTTGGTGTAGATTCCACCTCCGACACGTCCGAAAAGTGCAATTGAAGAAGCTCCCAGGCCAAAACCCGTTATAATAGTAGGGTCTTCGAAAATAATATAAAGTCCGCTGACACCAATAATGCCTAAACCTACAACGCTCATGCCCATTACGGCACCGCCGGAAAAAGCTACGCTTAACGCTTTGTTCATTCCGGAAGTTCTAGCTGCATTTGCTGTTCTTACATTGGCTTTTGTTGCAACCTTCATACCGAAAAATCCGGCTAAAACTGAAAAAAGCGCACCAACAAGAAAAGAAATGGCCGTTTTTACTCCAAGTCCAGGCGTAAAAGTTAAAACAATAAACAATACCACAACAAAAATCGCGATGGACTTATACTCTCTTCTAAGGAAAGCCATTGCTCCCTCTTGAATGTAAGATGCGATTTCTTTCATCCTGTCTGTTCCCTCGTCAACTTTGTTTACCTTCGCAGAAAGATAAGCGGCAAACGCAAGCGCGACGATTCCCACAGCAGGGGCTAAGTACATTAACTCCATTGTGTAAAATTCCTCCTTTAGATATATGCCTTTATTAAATTATAGAAAATAGAAATGCCGACAACATAAAAACAACTGCAGAAATGGTTGTCGCTTTTTCAAGCATCGCTTCATAGCCTTTGGCTTTTTTCTTGCCAAACAGACTCTCGGCACCACCTGCAATCGAACCTGATAATCCAGCGCTTTTTCCCGGTTGAAGCAGTATGCTTGCAATCAAGACGATGCTGGAGAAAATCAATAGTGCAATTAGTAGTTTATCCATGTTTTTTTACCTCCCCGAATGGTTAACATATGTATTGTAACACAGTCTTATGGGAATATCAATTTTATTTTGTAAAATCCTAAAAGAATAAGTATGTCATATTACAGAAACCAGGCGCCCAATTATAGGACGCCCGGGTTTAATGTGTTATTTCTTAAGGTTGTAGAAAGTCTTTATTCCGTCATATTGAGCAGATTCCCAAAGTTCTTCTTCGATTCTAAGAAGTTGGTTATATTTTACTACCCTGTCAGTTCTGGATGGAGCACCCGTTTTGATTTGTCCTGCATTTACAGCTACTACCAAGTCTGCGATAGTACAGTCTTCAGTTTCACCCGATCTGTGAGAAACAACTGCAGTATATCCTGCTTTCTTTGCCATTTCGATTGAATCTAAAGTCTCAGTAAGAGTACCGATTTGGTTTACCTTGATAAGGATTGAGTTTGCAACTCCCATTTCAATTCCTTTTTCAAGTCTCTCGGTGTTAGTAACGAACAAGTCGTCTCCAACAAGCTGTACTTTTCCACCAAGCTTTTCAGTCATGATCTTCCAACCTTCCCAATCGTCCTCAGAAAGTCCGTCTTCGATAGAGATGATAGGATATTTTTCGATCATTGCATCGTAGAAAGCAACCATTTCCTCAGCAGTCTTTACAACGCCTTCTCCTTCAAGGTGGTATTTTCCATCTTCCTTGAACATTTCAGTTGCAGCAACGTCCATAGCAAGGCATACTTCTTCGCCTGGCTTGTATCCTGCAGCTTCGATAGCTTCGATTATAACTTGAAGAGCTTCTTCATTTGAAGTAAGGTTAGGTGCAAATCCACCTTCGTCACCTACTGCAGTGTTAAGTCCTTTTCCCCCAAGCACCTTCTTGAGGCTGTGGAAGATTTCCGCACACATTCTTAGAGCTTCTCTGAAAGAGTCAGCTCCAACAGGCATAACCATGAATTCCTGGATGTCTACGTTGTTGTCCGCATGTTCTCCACCATTTATGATGTTCATCATTGGAACAGGAAGCTTCTTTGCGTTGATTCCGCCAATATATTGGTAAAGTGACATTCCTAAAGCTTCAGCAGCAGCTCTAGCAACTGCCATAGATACGCCTAGGATTGCATTTGCCCCTAATTTGCCTTTGTTTGGAGTTCCATCAAGTTCGATCATGATATTGTCTATAGCTACTTGATCCAAAGCGTTTAGTCCGATAAGTTCAGGTGCGATTATGTCATTTACGTTTTCTACTGCTTTTAGAACGCCTTTTCCTAAGTATCTTCCCTTGTCTCCATCTCTTAGCTCTACAGCTTCAAAAGCTCCTGTAGAAGCACCCGACGGAACAGCAGCTCTTCCTATTACTCCGCACTCCAGCTCAACTTCAACCTCAACAGTTGGGTTACCCCTCGAGTCTAGAATTTCTCTTGCGTACACATCATTGATAATGGTCATTTTTTTAAATCTCCCTTCAAATTTTAATTATTATTTAATTAGTAAAGATTCCCCTGTCATCTCTGCAGGTTTATCCATTTCTTGTAATTCAAGAATGGTAGGGGCGAGATCCGCCAGCTTGCCATCTTTCAATTTTAAACTGTCGTTGCCATATAAAATGCATTTGACAGGATTTGTCGTATGTGCGGTAAATACCTCTTTTGTAACCGGATCTATCATCTGCTCCGCGTTGCCGTGGTCTGCAGTGATAAGAGCGATGCCGCCCTTTTTCTCAATAGCTTCAAGGGTTCTTCCAAGGCACTCGTCGACGGTCTCCACGGCTTTTACAGCTGCATCAAATACTCCGGTATGGCCTACCATGTCACAGTTGGCATAGTTTAGGACGATTAGAGAATAGTCGTTATTTGCGATTGCCTCTTCAATTCTGTCAGTCACTTCATAAGCGCTCATCTCAGGCTTTAAGTCGTATGTAGCGACCTTAGGAGAAGGAACCAGGATTCTGTCCTCTAAGGGATACTCCTTTTCCACCCCTCCGTTAAAGAAGTAAGTTACATGGGCGTACTTTTCAGTCTCGGCGATCCTAAGCTGCTTTAACCCTTTTTCACTCATATATTCACCCAAGGTGTTCGAAATGCTTTGAGGCGCAAATGCTACCTCCAGGTTCTCAAGAGCTTTTTCGTATAAAGTCATGGTCACTGTAGTCAGATTTACAAAGCCTTTGCTTCTTTTAAATCCGTCGAAGCCTTCTTCAGTAAGCACTCTTGACATCTGTCTTGCCCTATCTGGTCTAAAGTTGAAAAATATCACCGAATCATTTTCATTTATGGTAGCTCTAGCCTTGCCGTCTTTGACTATTACAGTAGGCACAACAAATTCGTCTGTAATATTTTCTGCATATGAAGCTTCTATGGCTTTGACAGGACAGTCAAACTCCCTGCCTGTTCCGGTTGCCATTGCCTCATAGGCTTTTTCAACTCTTTCCCATCTGTTGTCCCTATCCATGGCGTAATATCTTCCGGCAACAGTTGCAATTTTGCCTGCGCCGATTTCCTTAATCTTGTCTACCAGCTCTTTTACATAGCCAAGTCCGCTGTTTGGAGGCGTGTCCCTTCCGTCAAGAAAGCAATGTACAAACACTTTCTCAAGGCCCTTTTTCTTTGCCAGTTCAAGCAGAGCATAAAGGTGGGTGTTGTGACTGTGCACTCCCCCGTCAGAAACAAGTCCCATCAGGTGAAGAGCTGAATCATTTTTTATTGCATTGTCAACTGCGTTGTTAAGTGCGATATTTTCAAAAAAGTCTCCGTCCTTTATGGACTTCGTTATTCTTGTTAGTTCCTGATAGACGATCCTGCCTGCTCCGATGTTTAAGTGTCCTACCTCGGAATTTCCCATCTGACCTTCCGGCAGTCCAACGTCCATACCGCTGCACTTTACAAAAGAGTGTGGTTTTTCGTTCCATAGCTTGTCAAGAATAGGGGTATTGGCAGCGACTGTTGCGTTGCCTTCGGTATAATTCGAATACCCGTATCCGTCGAGAATAATTAAAGCTGTAAGCATTGTTTTTCCTCCCTGGTGCGCCTTAGCTGCCGAAGTTCACTATACTGGCGAAATCTTCCTTCAAGCTTGCTCCTCCGACCAAAGCGCCATCAATGTTTTCCATGCCCATCAATTCGTCAACATTTGACGCATTGACGCTGCCGCCGTACTGAATCCTTACCTTTTGGGCTGTTTCAGTGTCGTACAGCTTTTCGATAGTCTCTCTTACCCAACCGCAGACTTCCTCCGCTTGCTGGCTTGTAGCAGTTTTACCGGTTCCAATTGCCCAAATAGGCTCGTAAGCGACCACTGTGTTTTGTGCATCTTTTGCCTCAACATTCTTAAACGCCGCTACCACTTGCTCTGTAACGACCTTTTCCTGAATGTCCGCTTCTCTTTGCTCTAAAGACTCTCCTACGCATACGATAGGAACAAGCCCTTGTGCGATAGCCTTGATAAGCTTATTGTTAACCGTCTCATCAGTTTCGTTGAAATATTCTCTTCTCTCAGAGTGTCCTATTATAACGTATTTTGCTCCCGCTTCCAATAGCATTTGTGCACTGATTTCTCCCGTGTACGCACCACAATCTGCCCAATGCATGTTCTGAGCTCCTACGCCAATATTGCTTCCTTCAAGCTCTTTGACTACTGTTGTGAGAGATGTGAATGTAGGGCAAACTACTACCTCTACCTTGTCAGTATTGATTTTATCTTTTAGCATATCGATCAAAGTCTTTGCTTCCTCAGCTGTTTTGTTCATTTTCCAGTTTCCTGCGATTATCGGTTTTCTCAAATGGATATCCTCCTTTTGTTTTACTTGTCTTCAAGTATTTCAATTCCCGGAAGAGCTTTTCCTTCAAGGAAAGTCAGTGATGCTCCGCCACCTGTGGATATGTGGCTCATCTTGTCAGCAAATCCAAGTTGTTTAGCAGCGGCAGCGCTGTCGCCTCCACCTATTATGGTGGTTGCATCAGAATCAGCCATAGCCTGTGCTACAGCGATGGTTCCCTTCGCAAATGCTTCAAATTCGAACACTCCCATAGGTCCGTTCCATATAACAAGCTTCGATCCCTTGATTGCGTCTGCAAACAGCTTACTTGTTTCTTCACCTACATCAAGCCCCATGTGATCACTTGGTATCGCATCGATCTTAACATTTTGGAAAGGAGCATCTGCTGCAAATTTTGTAGTGGCGACCACATCAACGGGAAGAAGGAAGTTTACATTCTTTTCCTTTGCCTTAGCCATAAGCTCTTTTGCAAGTTCCAACTTGTCTTCTTCAAGCAAGGATGTCCCGATTTCGTAACCTTGAGCCTTAAGGAATGTATATGCCATTCCTCCTCCAATGATAAGTGTATCCACCTTGTCGATAAGGTTGTTGATTACGCCAATCTTGTCGGATACCTTCGCTCCGCCAAGTATCGCTACGAAAGGTCTTTCAGGATTTTCAAGGGCAGTTCCAAGAAACTTCAGCTCTTTTTCGATTAGAAGCCCGCATACGGCAGGGATATAGTCTGCAACGCCGGCAGTTGATGCATGTGCTCTGTGAACAGCTCCGAACGCGTCGGTCACGAAAACATCTGCAAGGGAAGCAAGATCCTTAGAAAATCCGGCATCGTTGTCAGTCTCTTCTTTTCTGTATCTTGTGTTTTGCAGAAGTACAACGTCGCCTTCCTTCATGTCAGCTGTTGCCTTTAATGCATTTTCACCTACAACTTCATCGTCGTTTGCAAATACCACTTGTTTGCCGATCAGCTTTGAAAGCTCCTCTGCAACAGGTGCAAGAGAATACTGGGGATCCGGAGAGCCTTTTGGCCTTCCTAAGTGGCTCATTAAGATAAGCTTTCCACCTTCATTGAGGATATGCTCGATAGTGGGAAGAGTAGCAGTAATCCTAGTGTTGTCGGTGATTACGCCTTCTTTCAGAGGCACGTTAAAGTCGGCTCTCATCAATACTTTCTTACCCTTAAGATCTATATCTAAAATACTTTTTTTTGCCATTTTCATATCTCCTTTCGATAAAAAAATTTAATTATGGTTCAATTCCCGTATTTCGTAAAAAAGGAAAGGGTAGCCCCTTCCCTTCTTAAGTGTTATTTATTTATTATTTTACCATGTCGGCAACATACTTTGCCAATCTTACCAATTGGGAAGTATATGACATTTCATTGTCGTACCAAGAAACAACTTTTACGATCTGCTCTCCGTCAGCTTCAAGAACTTTTGTTTGAGTCGCATCGAACAATGAACCGAAGTTGATTCCGATAACGTCTGAAGAAACGATCTGCTCTTCAGTGTATCCCAAAGTCTCGTTTGCGGCAGCTTTCATCGCAGCGTTGATTTCTTCTGCAGTTGTCTTCTTTTCTAATTTAACAGTAAGGTCTACCAAAGAACCTGTAGTTACAGGAACTCTCATAGCTCCTCCGTCCAATTTGCCGTTAAGCTCAGGAAGTACCAAACCTACAGCTACAGCAGCACCTGTGCTTGTAGGAACGATGTTCGCAGCAGCGGCTCTACCTCTTCTAAGGTCTTTGTGAGGACCGTCAAGAGTTGATTGGTCGTTTGTATAAGCGTGTATAGTAGTCATTAGGCCGCTTTTCAAGCCGAAATTGTCGTTAAGAACTTTTGCAAATGGAGCAAGACAGTTTGTAGTACAAGAAGCACCACTAAGAACTGTTTCAGATCCGTCAAGAACTTCGTGGTTTACATTGTAAACGACTGTTTTAAGATCGCCTTTTGCAGGTGCGGAGATAAGAACTTTTTTAGCTCCCGCCTTGATGTGCTTTTCTGCTCCCTCTTTAGTTGCAAAGAAACCTGTAGATTCGATAACTACATCTACATCGTTGTCTTTCCAAGGAAGATTTTCAGGGTCTCTTTCAGCAAAGATCTTGATTTCTTTACCGTCTACAGTGATAAATCCGTCACCAGCTGTTATAGAATCAGTTTTGTATCTTCCCTGAGATGTATCGTATTTTAACAAGTAAGCTAAAGATTTTGCATCTGTCAAGTCATTCAATGCTACGATGTCAAAACTAGGATCGTCAAACATCAATCTGAAGGCCAAACGACCTATCCTTCCAAAACCATTAATTGCAACTTTTACTGCCATTAAAATTCCTCCTTTAATATATAAATAATTTGTTTTGCAGCGCTTTCATCGGTTATTAAAACCATGTCTTTTCTTACCCTTGATGTGGCAATTATTGCTTGCGCCTTGTCGGCTCCTCCTGCTATGGCCACAATGTTGTCTATATTTTTATATTCATCCAACGTGATACCAACGCTGCTGGATGGAAATATCATGCTGCCGTCTTTGTCGAAGTAGTGCCCAAACGCTTCGGAAACTGCATTCGAATTCAGTATCCTAGCTATCTTTTCTTCAGGTAGATTTCTCGCCTGAGCCATCTCATCCGCCCTGCCAATTCCAAAAATCATTATGTCTATATCCTTGAACCTGTCAAAAACGCTTTTTATATCAGGATAGGCTTTTAATGCATCTAAAAGCTCCTTCTCGATATTATCCGGTATGTGAAGCATTTCCTTTTGGGCTCCAAGCTTTGCCGCAAGCATAGATACGATGCTGTTTGCCTGAGTCGAATGACTCTTTCCTATACCTCCTCTTGCCGGTAAAACGGTAACCTTTGGATAGTGAAGCTCCGGCATGTTTCTCGCCACAGATGCTACGCTGCTTCCTCCGGTGATCCCTATGACAGATTCGGATTTTATTATGCCTGTTATATATTTTGCCGCCTTTTCACCCATGAAATTGATAACGAGCTTGTTTTTACTGCTGTCTCCCGGAACTATTATCACTTTCTTTATTCCCAGGACTTCTTCAAGCTGTTCAGTTAGACTCTCAAAGTTTTTATATGAATAAATTATCTCCTTAAGCTGGTTTAAAACTTCATCTCCAAGCTCTGTAAGCATAATGCCCTGTCTCTCGACCTCTACAAAGCCTTCCTTGTGAAAAAAATCTATTTCGTTTCTTATATGCCTTTCGCTTACGTCCAGCTCCGTTGAAAGATGTCTTCTTCCTATAGGCTGATTTGCTTTCAACTGTGACAAAATATTGTATCTTAGTTCCATTAGATCAACTATCTCAGGAAGTATTCTCTTTTGCACATCGATAAACTGTTCTTTATCCAAGTTAATCCCCTCTTGCTTTCTAAAAGATAGAATCGATTTAAATGGGATTATTTTGTCCCGCCGGGTCTAAACACATTATAATATGTTTTAATATAAATGGCAAACCTTTTTTTGGCTTCAGGCTTCTTTGCGCTCCCGGGTGGATAATATATTTAAGTTCTCCCTGTACTTGGCAACAGTCCTCCTTGATATAGTATACCCTTTTTCCTTCAAAATATCTGTAATATTTTGATCCGAATATGGTTTTTTCTTATTTTCTTTGGATATCAAGTCCTTTATGATATCTTTAATTTTTACCGCCGAGACGTCTTCCCCTTCCTGAGAAGCAAGCCCCGTAGTGAAAAAATGTTTCAAGGAGTAGATGCCCCTTGGGGTTACTGCATACTTGTTTTTAATCGCCCTGCTTACAGTGGATTCGTGTATATCAAGAACCTCAGCTATTTCCTTGAGAGTCATTGGCTTTATGTAGCCTTCTCCGCTTTTTAAAAAGTCAACCTGCTTTTCAAACAGCAGCTGGGCGATGTTTTTTACGGTTTCCTTTCTTTGAAGGATGCTGTTTATTACAAAAGATGCGCTGTTAAGCCCGGATTTTATGAACTCCGTGGTTTTCTCATCCCCGCCCTTTTGCAGCAGCGACTGGTAATAGCTGTTTATCTTAAGCCTTGGTACATAATAGTCGTTCATAGTGACAGAAACCTTGTCGTCTATTACCTCTACGAATATATCCGGAATGACATAGTCAGGCTCCTCTTCACAGTACTTAAGCCCCGGCTTTGGATCCAGGCTTTTTAAAAGCTCCCTGTAGTAGGATATATCCTCTTTGTCTAAATCAAGCTCCTTCATCAGTTTCTGATCCCTATTGTAACCGATATCTTCAAGATGCTCGTCTATTATATGAAATAGCATGTCATCGAAGTGGTTCATGTTAATCAGCTGAATCTTTAGGCACTCCCTTAAGTTTCTTCCTCCGACCCCCGATGGCTCAAACCTTCTGATAAAGTTGACCAGCTTAATTACTTTTGTGACCGGTACCTTTATCATCTGTGCCATTTCTTCCGGTTCCGCAGAGAGATATCCTCTCTCGTCTATGAAGTCTATAATGAACTCCCCAACGCCATAATCCTCCTCTGAAAGATTGAGGATGTGAAGCTGGCTTATCAAAATCTCCTTAAGAGATTCTTCCATGCATTTTACATTTTCTATAACGTTTTTTTCCTCATCGTCGGAGTAGGGCTGAGAATGCTCATGTGTCTTATTTGTATTTTTCACAAACTCCAGCCAGTTGACTTCTCCCTCTCCCCCATCTGCAGAAGCTTCCTCTTTTTCCAATAGAGGATTTTTCTCCATCTCTTGATTTATATATTCGCCTAACTCAATAGTATTGTACTGAAGGATATTTATACCTTGAATAAGCTGATTAGTCATTATAAGTTTTTGTTTCTGCTTTAAAGACAAGTCAAAACCCAGCTTCATTTAATACACCCCTGTAATCGTAAACTTTTCAACAACTCCATTATAGCAAATTTCGTGCCATCATGCACATAATAAAAAAAGACTGAAGGAACTCCTCCAGTCTCACAAGGGCTTATTCAAAGACCCTGGCTATATACTTTTCTGCGCTCACAGCTGCGATAGCTCCATCGGCCGCAGCCGTTATAACCTGCTTTAACATCTTTTGCCTTACGTCTCCTGCCACAAAAAGACCTTCCATCTTTGTCTTCATCTCCTCATCGCCGATAATAAACCCTGTCTCATCAGTTTCCACCATATCCTCGAACAAGGTAGAATCCGGTTTATATCCAACAAAGACGAATACACCATCAACCGATAGATTCGTAAGCTCTCCAGTCTTGACGTTTTTAAGGGTGATGCCATTTACTACCCCGTCTCCTTTTATCTCTTCCACTACCGAGTCATAGATAAATTCCATCTTACTGTTTGCAAAAGCCTTTTCCTGTATAGATTTTGCCGCTCTAAACTCGTCTCTTCTGTGGACGACATAAACCTTTTTTGCGAGCTTGGTAAGAAACATGCCCTCCTCCAAAGCGCTGTCGCCACCGCCTATAACGGCAACCGTAAGATCCTTGAAGAAGAATCCGTCGCATGTTGCACAGTAGGAAACTCCCATGCCTCTGAATTCTTTTTCGCCCTTGCAGCCGATCTCCTTGGGATTCGATCCCGTAGCGATCACTACAGACTTTGCCTCATACTCATTTTTGTCTGTTTTAAGATAAAACAACTTATCCTTCTTCTCGATGGACAGCAAATCTTCTTTTGCAAATTCGCTGCCGAATTCCACGCATTGATCTTTCATCCTCTGGGAAAGTGCAGGACCGTTTGTGTTCTCGGCAGAACCAGGATAGTTGTCGATATCATTTGTGGTAGCCAACTGCCCTCCTGCATCCCCCTTTTCAAGCACTATGTTTTTAAGCTTTGCCCTTGATGCATATAGGCCAGCGGATAGCCCTGCCGGACCTCCTCCTATTATGACAAGATCGTATGTCTTCATTGCGATTCCTCCTAATTATAGTATTAGTTAAGAATGTATTCTGCAATATTTGTGGCGTGGTCTCCAATTCTTTCCAAGTTGCTTACAACATCAAGGAAAATAATCCCTGAAGAGGCATTGCACATTCCTTCATTAAGACGGGCTATATGGCTGGTTCTGAGTTTCTCTTCCATTTCGTCTATCTCGTCCTCAATCTTGATGGTGCTGATGGCTGCAGTGGAATCCTGGTCTTCAAATCCTTCGACGACATCCCTGCACACGGTCTCTACCATGTCCATCATCTTCTTAAGGTCATCGACAGCCATGTCGCTAAAGCTGACCTTGTTGTCGATTCGGTACTGAGCAAGCTCTGCAATATTTTCAGCATGGTCTCCTATCCTTTCGATATCGTGAACGCAGCTGAACAAATCCATAAGTTTTCCATGCTTTTCTTCGGATATATCTTCATTGACCAATAGTACCAGAAATTGAGTTATTTCTTTCGCAAAATCATTTATAACTTTTTCCCTTTGCATGACTTTCTCGCAGAGTTCTTCATCTTTATTTAAAAGCGCCTCTAGAGCTGTATGCAAGTTCTTGTTTGTGAGTCTTCCCATCCTGGTGATTTCTTTGACTACCTGACCCAGCGCTACTGCAGGGTTTTCAATAAGTCTTTTATCCAGATGCGGCCCTTTTTCGTCATGGTCGATTTTCTCAGGTATCAATCTGTCTATGAACCTTACTATCGGGTCCATGAACGGGTAAAGGATTATGGTATTAGTGATATTGAAGAGGGTATGGGTGTTGGCAATTTCCCTGGTAACATCGTGAACTCTCATACCTTCAATTACGGTGTAACCTGAAATGGCCTGAATGAACTCGTATATGGGATTGTTCCCTCCGGTAACCAGGTTCATGACATACAGAACGATCATCACCCATAATGCTCCGATTATATTTACTGCAAGGTGAATTATAGCAGCTTTTCTGGCAGCTATGCTCGTGCCGATGCTTGAGAGCATGGCAGTAACGCATGTTCCTATGTTCATCCCTAAAAGCATAGGTACAATAATCGCTAGGGTAGCCGTACCGTCTACTGCGTTAAACGTACCAGAAAGGGCTATCGCCTGTAAAAGGCCAATGGTGGCGCTGCTGCTTTGTATAACGGCAGTAATAGCCATACCCGCCAAAAGTCCCAATATCGGATTTCTCCCGAATGATATGAGCATGTCTACAAAGACTTGGTTGCTTCTTAGAGGCCTTAGGGTATCGGACATAATGCTTATACCCAAAAACAAAATACCAAAACCTAATATAATTTCTCCCAATTGCTTCTGTTTCTTCTTCTTTGCCAGCAAAATCATGAACATACCAACGCCTATGAAGAGAGGCGCAAAGTGATCTACCTTCAACGCTACAAGCTGAGCGGTTATCGTGGTTCCCACATTCGCCCCCAAAATAACGCCTGCAGCCTGAAAAAGATTCATAAGACCGGCATTAACAAAACCAACCATCATTACCGTCGTGGTTGTTGAGCTTTGGACGATTACCGTGACCACAGTTCCTACGATTATCGCGAGAACCCTGTTGTTGGTAAGCACTTCCAATAGCCTTTTCATTTTGTCTCCTGCTACAGCCTTCAAACCGTCTGACATTACGTTCATGCCGTAAATAAACAGACCCAGGCCTCCAATGAGACTAATGACCATTTCCGTCGTCATAAATTCCCTCCAAAATTCATATTCATACAGTAAATAATAATATCAAACTTAACAGAAATTTAAAACGAAATTAACAAAACTTTTTATTTATATTCGTTTATATTTTAACAATAATCACAACATGTCGGGAAAGCTATTTTGTCTTAGTGCTTCGTATAAAACAATGCCCACACTGTTGGAAAGGTTTAAAGATCGTGCTTTCGGGTTATCGATCATAGGTATCTTGAATCTGTTTTCATTATACTTTTCATGGATCTTTGGAGGAAGCCCTGCCGATTCCTTTCCGAATATCAAAAAAGCATCTTCTTCAAATTTGATATCGGTATAAAATTTGCTGCTTTTCGTTGTCATGAAATAAAAAGGGCTACCTTCATACTTTTTTTCGAAGGCTTTAAAGTCGTCATGGATTTCTAAATCTAACAAATCCCAATAATCAAGCCCCGCTCTTTTCACCTGTTTTTCATCGATCCTAAAACCCATGGGCTCGATCAAATGAAGCTTAGCTCCGGTAACTACACAAGTTCTTGCGATATTTCCCGTGTTTTGGGGAATCTCAGGTTCAAACAATACTATATTCATTTTCCATATGTTCCTTTCCAATTGATATCTATAGATTATAGCACAAGAGGGTTGCTAATCCTTTGCATTGTCAATAAATTAACTTAACGCGACAAAAAAAACACGACAATACATTTGTCGCTTGTTTTAACATGATTTAAATTAAAAATATCCCGGGGGAAGTAACGAGGGTTTACGGTTCGGAACGGGATACAAACGTTGGAATCCTCCGGGATCTCCAAATTGGGGGATGAATGCTTAACTATATATTACCCTTTTTTAGTCTTGCACAAACACCTAGATGTGAAAATAGGCCGAAGCATACGCTGCTTCGACCCGATTTTTGTTATTTTACCACTATGTTGTAAATCCTGCCCGGCACAAAAATCTCCTTGACGATCGTCTTGCCATCTATATGGGCTTTTATGGACTCTTCCGCCATGGCAGCGGCATTAGCCTCTGCCTGGGTGCTCTTGACAGGGATCTGAATCTTCCCTCTGACCTTGCCGTTTACCTGAACAGCCATCTCTATGACATCTTCTACTGTTTTTTCAGGATCAAAGCCAGGCCAACCGTGTTCATGTAAAACTCCACCGATGCCACACGTTTCCCAAAGCTCCTCTGTTATATGGGGGGCTACAGGATTAAGCAGCAACAAAAAGTCCGAAAATTCTTTTTTGTTTATTTTTCCCTTAGCATTAAATTCGTTGATCAAGGTCATAAGAGCTGCAATTGCCGTATTGAACTTTAGGTTTTCATAATCCTCAGTAACCTTTTTAATTGTCTTGTTCATCATGACTTCATTGTCTTTAGAATATTCATCGCCCTCAACAAGTATGTTTTCCAGTTTCCAAACCCTATCCAAAAAACGTCTGCATCCCTTAACGCCGTTGTCAGACCAGGGTGCTGGCTTTTCGTAGTCTCCTATGAACATTATATAGGTTCTCAAGGTATCGGCACCGTATTCCCCAATTATCTCTCTTGGATTGATGACGTTGCCTCTAGATTTTGACATCTTCTCACCATCTGATCCAAGAATCAGCCCCTGGGCAGTACGTTTAGCATAGGGCTCATCCACCGGGACTTCACCTATATCGTACAGGAACCTATGCCAGAACCTGGAGTATATAAGGTGACGGCTGACATGCTCCATGCCACCGTTGTACCAGTCGATTTGGAGCCAATATTTAAGCTTGTCCTGAGAGGCGAACTCCTCATTGTTCCTAGGATCGATGTACCTTAGGAAATACCAGCTTGATCCTGCCCACTGGGGCATGGTATCAGTTTCCCTCTTGGCCTTTTGCCCGCATTTTGGGCACGTGGTGTTTACCCACTCCTCAATCGAAGCCAACGGCGACTCTCCGGTATCTGTAGGCTTGTAGTTCTTGACCTGAGGCAGCTTAACCGGAAGCTCATTTTCAGGCACTCCCACGATTCCGCAGGTTTCGCAGTGAACCACAGGGATAGGCTCTCCCCAGTAACGCTGTCTGTTAAAAGCCCAATCCTTCATCTTGTAATTTACTGTTCTCTTCCCCACACCTTTTCCTTCAAGGTGGGATATGATTTTTTCTTTAGCTTCCTTGACGTTCATGCCATTTATTATGTCTGAATTCACGAGAATTCCATTTTCAATGTCAGTAAATGCTTCCTCCAGGACATCCCCTCCTTGTATGACTTCGATTATGGGAATATCAAATTTCTTTGCAAACTCCCAGTCCCTGCCGTCATGTCCGGGAACTGCCATGATGGCTCCGGTACCGTATCCCATCATAACGTAATCGGCGACCCAAAGAGGCACCAGCTCACCACTTAATGGATTTCTGACCTTTACTCCCTTTACTTCGACGCCGCTTTTGTCCTTTGCAAGCTGAACTCTTTCAAACTCGGTCTTTTTCTTCGCTTGCTCCTGGTATTCCTTTATTTGATCCATATTGGAGATTTTTTCGCTGTACTTTTCAATCAAGGGATGCTCTGGAGCTGCGACCATGAAAGTAACGCCGTACAAGGTATCCGGCCTTGTTGTAAAGACGCTTAGCTTGTCGTCGGTACCATCAATTTGAAAATCGACCTCTGCTCCACTGGATTTACCAATCCAGTTTTCCTGCTCTAGCTTAATCCTAGGCAAAAAATCTACCTTTTCGAGACCTTCAAGAAGCTTTTCAGAATATTCCCTTATCTTAAGAAACCATACGTCCTTCTCCATCTGTACGACTTCGCTCCCACATCTGTCACACTTGCCATCCTGAGACTCCTCGTTTGCCAGTACAACCTTGCAGTCGTTGCAGAAGTTTACGTAGGTTTTGTTCTTGTAAGCCAGGCCTTTCTCAAAGAGCTTCAAAAATATCCATTGAGTCCACTTATAATAGTTTTCATCCGTAGTATCAACTGTCCTGTCCCAATCGAAGGAATAGCCAATCTCCTTCAGCTGCTCTGTAAATACCTTGATGTTTTCATCTGTAACAAGCCTGGGATGCCTGCCCGTCTGTATCGCGTAGTTTTCAGTTGGAAGACCGAATGCATCCCAACCTATTGGAAAAAGGACATTATATCCTTCAAGTCTTCTTTTTCTTGATATTACCTCCAGGGAAGTATAAGCCCTGACATGGCCAACATGAAGACCGATCCCTGAAGGGTAAGGAAACTCCACCAGACCATAAAACTTAGGCTTATCCGAAAAATCCACAGCCTTGAAAAGTTCTTTGTCTTCCCATATCTTTTGCCACTTCGATTCGATATTTTTGTAATTGTACGACTTCATCGGTACCCTCCTAAAAAGTATAGATCATTTGTTACAGTTCAAAGTGCTTGTCCTTCGGCAATTATATCACTCAAAGCTTCTTGCCGTCACTCCAAAGCCTTTCAAGATCGTAGAACTGTCTTTCCTCTTCAAGAAACACGTGAACCACCACGCTGTTAAAGTCGATAAGTATCCATCTGCCTCCCTGTCGCCCTTCGTTGCTTATTGGCTCGATTCCTTCTCTAGAAGCCATTTCGTCCACGTGCTCCGCTATCGCCTTGACATTTATAGTCGAAGACCCGCTTGCGATCACGAACACGTCCGTCATCGGAGTAAGGTCCTTAACATCTATTATTTCAACGTCAGTTCCGTTTTTATCCTCTATCCATTCCTTGATCTTTTTTGCCAGTTCGTTAGAATTATATTCCAATGTAATTTTTCCCCTTTCCATAATAAGATGATTTCTTGCTTCTATAGTATCGGTATGAAGCACGGAATCTAATGATACAACGTAATTTATGGTATTGTCGAAGGCCTGTATCATCGCCTTGTCCAAATCCGCCATGGCGAGTTTTCTCAGCTTCTCCACCCCGTGATATTTTCTTCCCGGCTCTACGAAGTCGGCCAGGTAGATTATTTTCTCAAGGGTCGTCATGCTTTTTTTCCCGGTTGTATGATACCTTATCGCCGAGAGTATCTCTTCGTCATCAACTCCGAATTTGCTTTTTGCCACGAAGCTTCCCACCGGACCGTGCATCAGCTGAGTTTCGTAATGGGTTATCTCATCTACATCCAAATCGTTTTTGTCGATGATGTCCAGCATCTTTTTCCGCGAAAAGGACTTGGCACAGTCATGGAGGATAGCCGCGACCATAGTCTTCTCCATGTCACAGCCGTATCTTTGGGCGAGCTCCATGGCAGATTCCACCACCCCCAGGGAATGGCGGTACCTTTTGTCTGACATCATCTTTTCAACTTCCAACTTTAAAAGTTCGTAATCCATGGCAACCCTACCTGTATAGATTTTGTTGGTATATGTATTCTTCCACGTTTTCAGGAAGAAGATATTTTATGGAGTAACCGTGCTTTACCCTTGATCTGATCTCCGATGAGGATATGTCCATCTCCGGAGTGTATAGTTTAAGTATTCGAGCATGATATAACTCCTTGATTTCCTCAACCCTTGTGTCCAATCTGTCTTGGTCGTATCCCGGTCTGAACGTAGTCACTAGAGATATTTTTTTAAGCACTTCTTCAGCCTGCTTCCATGCGTCTATTTCAAAAACGATGTCTGCTCCCACAATCAGATAAAGCTCGTCCCCGGAATACTCCTTTTCAAGCTCCTTTAAGGTATCTATCGTATAAGTGTACCCTTCTCGCTTGATTTCAATATCTGAAATTTCAAAATATCCGTTGCTTTCGATTCCTCTTTTTGCCATCTCATACCTGTGAGAAGCATCAATATCCCAGTCAGTTGTCTTGAAGGGATTGTTGCCAGTGGGTATGAACACCACCTTGTCAAGTCCAAGGCGGTCTCTAGCTGATTCTGCTAGAAGCAGGTGTCCGTAATGTATAGGATTGAATGTTCCACCCAGTATCCCAACTTTTAACTTCTCCATCAAAACCACCTCGCATTTTATTTTTTTGCCTTTTTCGGCAATTCAATTTTAGGATCGGTATGGTTTCTCTTGTAAAGCACAAATTTATTCCCTATAGTGAAAACAACTTCTGAATCCGTAGAGTTCGCCAGCTGGTCCACTATATCCTTTAATTCTTCCATGCAATTTTGCTGTATCTTGCCTTTAATCAGTTCCCGGCTTCTTAAAGCATCCTTTGCCTGTACGATAAGGTTCGGCGTTAAGCCGTCCTTGCCCACATGCAAAATATCCGGTTCGCCGACTGCAAGAGATTTCAAATAGCTTCTCTGCTTGCTCGTCAACATATCATTACCTCCATCATTTTATATAATCAAATTCTATATCCAAAAGGCGAACTGTGTCGCCTTCTTCAATACCCATTTTTTCAAGCTCTTCAAAGACTCCTCTTTCCTTAAGTATCTTCTGAAAATAAGAAATAGAGTCGTAATCCTCAAAGTTTACGGAGGCTATTAGTTTTTCGAGGAAATTCCCTTCAACCACGTAAGCCTCATTGTCTCTGTACACATTATATCCCTTTTCAGACTTGAATTCATACAGCTTTTCTCCTTCAAGCTCATCCAAATCAAATATTGGTTCCACTTCCCCTATTTCATCCAGCAGGTTGCCTACCCTGTCTAAAAGGGTGTCGATTCCCTGTCTGGTAGCTGCAGATATCAGGTAAACCTCATATCCTTTTTCTTCAAGAGCTTTTTTTATCTCTTCCAAACTCTCAGGCTCCATTACCGCATCAATCTTATTTAAGGCAACAACCTGTTTTCTCGCCGCCAACTTTTCATTGTGCTTTTTGAGCTCCTGATTTATCTTTTCGAAATCGTCCAGAGGATCCCTGCCTGACATCCCTGAAATATCCAGTATGTGAATAAGCATTTTTGTCCTCTCCACATGTCTTAAAAACTGATGGCCAAGACCTGCACCTTCATTCGCTCCTTCTATTAGACCGGGAATATCGGCAATTACAAAGCTGTTTCCGTCCTTCCAGGACACTACACCCAAATTGGGAACCAAGGTGGTAAAAGGATAATCAGCGATCTTGGGCTTGGCCTTCGACACTACTGACAAAAATGTCGATTTCCCTACATTTGGATAGCCTAAAAGCCCGATATCTGCAAGAAGCTTAAGTTCGAGCACGACCTTCAGTTCGTCCCCTTTATTTCCACCTTCGGCAAACCTGGGAGCCTGTCTGGTAGGCGTCGCAAAGTGCTGATTTCCCCTACCACCTTTGCCTCCCTTTGCAGCAATGATTTCTTCTCCTGCTTCTGTCAGGTCGGCTATTATCTTTCCCGTTTCTTTGTCCTTGACGATAGTCCCGGGGGGAACTCCTATTATAAGGTCATCTCCCGCTTTTCCACTTCTGTTGCTGTTTCCTCCGTCTTCGCCGTTTTGAGCGGCGTGCTTCCTCTTATATCTGAAATCTATAAGAGTTCTTAAATTTGAATTGACTTGGAACACGACGTCTCCGCCTTTTCCTCCGTCTCCACCTGCCGGTCCTCCGTTGGGAACGTACTTTTCTCTCCTGAAAGCGACAGTACCGTTGCCTCCGTTTCCTGCCTTGATGGATATTTCCACTCTATCTACAAACATTAATATCACTCTTTCCTCTTACAAAAACAACCACCTTTGAAAAGGTGGTCATTTGATTACATTGCATCTTTAGGATATACGCTCACTTGCTTTTTATCTTTGCCTTTTCTTTCGAATCTTACGATACCGTCAGCTACGGCAAACAGTGTGTCGTCCCCGCCTCTCATAACGTTGTTTCCGGCGTGGATTTTCGTTCCTCTTTGTCTAACCAATATATTTCCTGACAATACGAATTGTCCGTCTGCTCTCTTAACTCCAAGACGCTTGGATTCGCTGTCACGACCGTTCCTTGAACTACCTACCCCTTTTTTATGGGCGAATAACTGAATGTTCATTTTTAACATAGGTTCCACCTCCATTCAACCTACAACTTTCACATAGCTTTCATATTCTTTCTCTATGCTCTTAAGCCCTAGATACAAAGTCTCCAATATGGCTTTTGCCTTGGTAAATTGCTTATCGTCATAGATTTCCGGAATTCTAAATTCCAAAAACCCGTCCTCGTTTACTTTGTAATAAAATTCAAGCTTCACATATTCCAACAATCCGTTTATCGCTGATATGGTCAAAGTGGAGACTGCAGCGCATACTATATCCTTTCCGATATCGTCGTATCCGCTATGTCCATTGACTACAAGCGATTTTATCATCCCGTCTTCTCTCTGAAAATTACACGTAATCATAATTACTCAGCTTTTCCCGCTTTGATTCCGGTAATCTTTACTTCAGTAAACGGTTGTCTGTGACCTTGCTTTCTTCTGTAATCTTTTTTAGACTTGTACTTATAGATTACAACCTTTTTGCCTTTTCCGTTGACGACTACTTCCGCGCTTACAGCAGCACCTTCAACAGTTGGAGCACCTACCACCAAGCTTCCGTTGTTTACAGCAAGAACCTCAGTGAACTCTACAGTCTCACCTTCTGCAAGATTCAGCTTTTCAACTTGGATTACATCGCCTTCTTTAACACAGTATTGCTTTCCGCCAGTTTTTATAACAGCATACATTCCTTACACCTCCTCAATCCAGTCTCGCCTTCAAAGGTCTCCTTTCGGAAGTTCTACCTTGTCAGAGCGGCTTCATACACCGTAATAGTATACCACGGAGAATAGAATACGTCAATTTTAATTTGACGGAAGTATCGCAATCTGATCGAACTCGTTGTTGATGTTTACTTCGATGTCAATCTTGACCTTGTAAAATTCCTCCAGCATCTGATCAAAGGAAAATCCATGCCCAAAATATTTGTGCTCATCAATCACGTTTTTCAGATAAGGGCTGATAACTATTTTGAATCTGTTGTGATTCAAAAGGTAAATGTCATTTTCTATCTTTGCAAGGCACTTGTAAAAAAACGCTTCCTGGTTGTAAACATCTCCAGTCCCGTCGCAGAGCGGACAAGTCTGCCTGTTTATATTTACTATGGACTTGCCTTCCTGCTTTCTTGTTATTTGCAGGATGCTCAGTTCCGTAAACCCAACCAGCTTGAACCGCACCTTGTCCCGGGCGGACATTTCCCTCCATTTCTTTATGATTTTTCCCTTATGCTTTTCTTTTGATATGTTTATATAGTCGATCAGTATGATTCCACTTAGATTTCTTAGCCTCATCTGGTGAGCGATCACCTCAGTGGCTTCAAGGTTTATCCTGGCTATTGTTTCTTCCGGGTCCTTGTGTCCCGTAAACTTTCCGCTGTTTACGTCAATTACGGTAAAGGCTTCCGTATTGTCTATGATAATATAGCCTCCGCTTTTAAGCCAAAGCTTCCTCGCATAAAGCTCTCTTATTTGTGGCTCCAGATCGTAGTCATCGAATACATTGAGCTTACGCACCAGCTTTATCTTGTCGAGATCTCCGGGAAAACAATTGCTGAAATAATCCTTAATCTCCTCCAGGTAAGCATCGCTATTTAAAACCACCTGGTCAGTCTTAGTAGTGTAGTAGTCACGGATTGTCTTGATCACCGGCCCCTTGTCCTTAAACAGCAGCTTTGGGGCAATGTGTATCCTGCTGTTTATAAGTCGCCATTTTCCCATAAGATAATCCAGTTCCTTTTCAATTACATCAAGGGAAGATCCCTCCGATTCAGTTCTGAATATGACACCTACATCTGTGGGTTTTACATCCTCCAGAAATGTCTTGAGCCTGTTTATCTCTTCTTTGTCCCTAATCTTTTTTGACATGTATATTTTTTCTTCTGTTGGAAGAAGAACCAGGTAGTGGCCTGAAATCCAGTACTTGGTGGTAAGGCGTGCCCCCTTTGTTCCCACTGCTTCTTTTTTGACCTGGACTATTATATCCTGCCCCTTTTTTATCACTTTATCTATGGGCAGGTTGTCAGGGTTGGGATAGATGTCACTTAGGTGCAGCAGACCGTTTTTATCTCCCCCCACGTTAACGAATGCCACCTGCATTCCAGGCTTTATCTGTTCCACTCTGCCCATGTATATGTTTCCATATGTGTTCCAGTCGCTCTCCCTGTCGGTGAAAAAATGTTCCAGCTGATCGTCCCTGGTTACGGCTATTCTATTTTGACCCATCATGGTTTCTATGACGATTCTGTTCATCTATAATCTCCATCCTATCTGTACCTGTTGAATTTATCTATGAAGTCACAAGATTCTGCCTGGATATGCTCTTTAACAATTTTTTCCCCTCGGGCTCCGTATTCCAAAAGGGAAAACATGGCATGAATCCTTATTTCTTCACGTTGATCATGTATACATTGTAACAGTAATGTGAAATTATTTTCAAGTAGAATATTGCCACAAAGGATTACAGCATTTCTCTGCAAGGTTCGCTTACCCCTCCAGCCGGATGAGGTACCCTTGAAATACTCATTGTAAGTCTTGTTGTCCATATTTAATATATATTCAAGCTCTGGAGTGATGTCTTTGCAGTCCGCTTTAAATTTCGACTCTTTCGAAAGCTTGGCTTCTTTGTTGAAAGGACAAACATCCTGACAAATATCGCACCCGTAAATGCTTTGTCCCATGGCCTTTCTTTCCTGCCTGTTGAGAATTCCTTTTTTCTGTGTCAAATAGGCTATGCATTTATTACCGTCGAATTGGAAAGGGCCTTTTAATGCATCTGCAGGACAAGCGTTTATGCACAAATCGCAGTGACCGCACATGGATTCCAGGGGAGTTGACTTTTCACTTAATTCTCTATTTAATAGGATCTGCCCCAAAAATACAAAGCTTCCGTAATCAGGGCTTATTATAAAGCCGTTCTTGCCATAAAAACCAACCCCAGCAGCCCAGGCAGAGGCCCTGTCGCTCAAAGGTCCGTTGTCCACATAGGCTTTATACTCTATGTCAGGATGAGATTTTTTTACCCGTTCCATCATTTGCTTGATTTTTTCATGAAGCACCCTATGATAGTCCACACCTCGTGAAACCCTTGCAAATAATCCTTGTGTGCCTCCGGTCTCACATTCCTCTTCCCATCTATAGGGCACCCCTATGGATACAACGCTTTTACATAAATCCCAATGGGCTTCGGGGGAGAACCACTCCTTCGAATCCACAGAATCCAAAAGTACTAGCCACCCCTCGCTTTTGCGCTCTTCGTAAATGGGGACAAAAAAATCCTTCGAAGCTGAGCCAGCAAACCCTATGATGTCGATCCCAATATCTTCTGCCGCTATCATAATTTCATCCTTCAAATCCATTGCGCCACTCCTTTTGACTCTTCCCTTACATTATAATCCTTTAAAGCAAAAAACAAAAGACGGCGATCCGACTTTCGCCAAACCGCCCTTTGATATTATTCATTGATTTTCTTCTTCGTACAAGGCATTGAGTATCTCCTCTATCAGATCCTCCACCTCTTTTTTCCCGTCCTTTGTTTCGCTTGAGAACAAGATGACATCTTCTCTGTCTTCTATTCCCATAGTTTCCATGAGCACCTTCAGGTTATTAGGTCTTTGGGTTTTGTTTACCTTGTCCATCTTGGTCGCGACTATCAGAGGCGTTATCTCATTGTCGTAAAGCCATCCATTGACAGCCAAATCATCCTCTGTAGGTTTATGTCTAAAATCCACAAGCTGAACTACCATCACCAGGTTTTCTCTGTTTTCGATATAGTCCTGTATCATCCTTCTGAAATTTTGCCTTTCCGTCTTCGAAACCTTGGCATAACCGTAACCCGGCATATCCACGAAGCAGAAAGTATCCTCAACATTGTAGAAGTTTACCGTCCTGGTCTTTCCCGGTTGGGAGCTTGTCCTTGCCAGCGCCTTCCTGTTTATTATCGTGTTTATGAAGGAAGACTTCCCAACATTGGATCTTCCCAAAAGCAGTACCTCCGGAAGGTCGTGCTCCGGGTAGTGCTTTGGAGAAACAGCGCTTGTTATCAAATGAACTCTATTGATATTCATTATTTCATACCGCCGAATACGATCTTTATGACATCTTCCATGGTTTCCACGGTATTGATCTTAAGCTTGGCTAGTATCTGAGTAGGGATTTCTTCCAGGTCCTTCTCGTTTTCCTTTGGGATTATTATATCGCTTATCCCCGCCCTGTGTGCGGCTAGAAGCTTCTCCTTAACCCCTCCGATAGGCAGGACCCTTCCTCTCAAAGTGATCTCTCCTGTCATTGCCAGGTTTTGAGAAACCGGTTTTTTAGTAAGGAGAGAAACCAGTGCCGTAGTCATGGTTATTCCCGCTGAAGGTCCGTCCTTGGGTATCGCCCCTTCCGGAACATGTAGATGTATGTCTAGCTTGTTGTAGAACTCAGGATCCACATTTAGCTCTTCTGCTTTGCTTCTAATGTAACTGATTCCTGCACGAGCAGACTCCTTCATGACGTCTCCTAGCTGTCCGGTAAGCTCAATCTTGCCTTTTCCTGGCATTGCCACCGCTTCAATCTGCAGCGTATCTCCACCAACGGAGGTCCATGCCAAGCCATTGACAAGGCCTACTTCTTCCCTGCCTTCTATTTTTTCGTATCTGTATTTTTTCATTCCTAAAAACTTGTCCAGATTTTTTGGGTTTACCGAAATTCTCTTTTTGTCCTCTTCCACGATGTTCTTGGCAACTACACGGCAGATCCTAGCAATCTGTCTTTCAAGTTCCCGTACGCCGGATTCCCTAGTGTAATAGTTTATGACATCCCTTATGGCCTGTTCGTTCAAGTTTATGTTGCTCTTTTTAAGCCCATGGTTCTTAAGCTGCTTTGGAAGGAGGTATCTAGTAGCGATGTTTAGCTTTTCCTCCTCGATGTATCCGGAAACTTCTATGATTTCCATCCTATCCAGCAAAGGTCTCGGAATAGTCGAGACGTTGTTCGCCGTGGTGACGAACATGACCTTTGAAAGGTCGAAGGGCAGCTCAAGATAGTTGTCCGTAAAGGTTGAGTTTTGCTCTGGGTCCAACACCTCAAGGAGAGCCGATGCCGGATCTCCTCTGAAATCCTGGCTCATCTTGTCTATTTCATCCAACAGAAAGAGTGGGTTCCTGCTTCCCGCCTGCTTGATGTTGTATATGATTCTTCCGGGTATGGCTCCAACGTAGGTTCTTCTATGCCCTCTGATTTCAGCTTCGTCCCTCATCCCGCCCAGGGACATCCTTACGAATTTTCTTCCTAAGGCTTTTGCAATTGACTTTGCAATGGAGGTTTTTCCAACCCCAGGTGGTCCTACCAAGCAGAGTATCGGCCCTTTCAAAGCATTAGAAAGCTTGAGCACCGCAAGGTACTCCAGCACCCTCTCCTTAACCTTATAGAGCGCGTAGTGGTCTTCATCCAGTATTTCTCTTGCAATCTTTATGTCGATGGATTCATCGGTTTCGGTGTTCCATGGAAGATCCAAAATCCACTCAATGTAAGTCTGAACCACGCTTGCTTCTGAGCTTCCCGAAGGTATCTTGTTAAGCTTTAATATCTCAGCTTCCACTTTGTCGTGTATCTCGTTGCTTAGGTTGAGCTTGCTCAGCCTTTCCAGATAATCATCTACCACAGAAACCGTATTACCTTCCCCCAGCTCTTCTTGAATCACCCTTATCTGCTCTCTGAGGAAATATTCCTTTTGCTGCCTGTCCATCTGGTTTTTGACCTTGTCATCTATATCTCGCTCGATCTCTAAAAGCTCCAATTCCTTTACCAGATATTCGTATGTCTTTTCAAGCCTGGTCAAGGTGTCTATTTCCTGAAGTATATCCTGGCTTTCCTCTATTTCAAGGATCAGATTAGCTCCGATAATGTCAACCAGCTCGTCAGCTTCCTTGATTCCCTCCACAGCCATCATCAAATCCGGTGACGATTTTCTAGTCAGGTTCAAGTAAGCCATAAATGCTTGTTTTACCATTCTCATTAGAGCTTTGCTCTCTTTACCTCGAAGTTTTTTAGCTGCCAGGTCTTTTACTTCCACCTCGAAAAAGGGTTCCTCTTGGTAATATTCCACAATTTCAACTCTGTTTTGTACTTCTACCAGCACCCGGATAAGGTTTCCGGGCATTTTAAGAAGCTGCTTGACTGTGGCCCTGGTTCCTACCGGATATATATCCTCCGGTTTTGGATCCTCAACTTCGATGTCATACTGAGCTGCAAGAATCACCTCTTGATTCTCCGTCATGGCCGTTTCCAGCGCTTTGATAGATTTATCCCTTCCTACATCGAAATGGATTATCATCTCAGGAAATACTATCAAGCCCCTTAAGGGTATAAGGGGAAGTCTGTTGACCTTTATCAGCTCTATGTTATCGGTTTGACCCTTGATATTCGGTTTATTCATTTTCATCACTCCTCTGATGCTTTATATGTTCCTTTAGCTTTTTAATTATATCATTCTATATATATTTTTCAATCAGCTTAAGGAAAGTTATTGAATTTCTCTTCCTTCATAGAAAAAGCAATCACATGAATGATTGCTTTTTCTTAAAGTGGCTATATTAATCAGGATGCGCTTTCTTCGCCCTTCTCCTGTTTTTCCTCTGGTTTGTCTTTGTAGACAAGCATTGGAGCCTTGTTCTTCGTGACAGTGTCCTTTGATATGATGCACTTCACTATATCCTTCCTTGAAGGAATATCGTACATCACGTCCAGCATGAGGTTTTCAAGTATTCCTCTTAGTCCTCTTGCTCCTGTCTCGTGTTGGATGGTTTTGTCGGCTATTGCCTTGAGGGCGTCTTTTTCAAAAACCAACTCGACCCCGTCAACTTCCATCATTTTTTTGTACTGTTTGATCAAAGCATTTTTGGGCTCTGTCAGTATGCTCACCAAAGCTTCCACATCCAATGGCTCCAAGGTGGTAACCACTGGAATTCTTCCTACGAACTCAGGAATCAACCCGAATTGCAGCAAGTCTCTTGGCTGAATCTGCTTTAGCACTTCGCTAGCGTCCATTTTCTTCTTGCTCTTTACGTCCGCATTAAAGCCCATCGCCTTGTTGCCCGTCCTCTTAGATATTATTCTTTCGATTCCATCAAAGGCTCCACCGCAAATAAACAGTATGTTGGTGGTGTCTATCTGCAAAAACTCCTGATGGGGATGCTTTCTTCCTCCTTGGGGGGGCACGTTTGCTGTAGTCCCTTCCAGAATCTTAAGCAGGGCCTGCTGAACTCCCTCGCCGCTAACATCTCTAGTGATTGAAGGATTCTCGCTTTTTCTCGCGATCTTGTCGATCTCGTCGATATAAATTATGCCTCTTTGGGCTTTTTCGATATCGTAGTCTGCAGCTTGGATCAATTTTAGCAAGATGTTTTCAACATCTTCTCCAACGTATCCCGCTTCAGTAAGGGACGTAGCATCGGCTATGGCAAAGGGAACGTTAAGCATTCTAGCCAAAGTTTGGGCAAGAAGGGTCTTTCCGGATCCCGTTGGTCCAAGAAACAGGATATTGCTTTTTTGGACCTCCACATCTTCGCTTGTTTCCGTCAAGTTGATTCTCTTGTAATGATTATATACTGCCACAGCGAGAGATTTCTTCGCTCTCTCCTGGGAAATTACGTAATCATCCAAATAACACTTGATTTCTTCGGGCGTAGGAATGTCCGTAAGCTCTTCGATATGCTCAGGCAGGAATTCTTCTTCTATTATTTCCTGGCACAATTCAATGCACTCGTTGCAGATATACACTCCAGGTCCCGCAACCATTCTTTTGACCTGGTTTTGGGTCTTGCCACAGAACGAACACCTTATTTGCTGTTTATTATCATCATTTTTAGACATTTTTTTACCTCTCGTTTCCGGCTGCTTACTTTCTTGAGGTTATCACCTTGTCGATTAGTCCATACTCCTTGGCTTCCTGAGAGGACATGAAGTAATCTCTGTCAGTATCCTTGTTTACAACTTCAATCGGCTGACCGGTTCTTTCACTTAAAATTTTGTTGATTTTTTCCCTGGTTTTTATCAGCCTGTTTGCATATATCTGCACGTCTACAGACTGCCCCTGGGCTCCACCCAAAGGTTGATGGATCATCACTTCGCTGTTGGGCAGGGCGTATCTCTTTCCTTTTTTGCCTGCTGCAAGCAAGAACGCTCCCATTGAAGCTGCCATACCGACGCAAATAGTGGATACGTCGCATTTGATGAAATTCATCGTATCGTATATAGCCATTCCTGCAGTTATCGATCCTCCCGGGCTGTTGATGTAGATTTGCACATCCTTGTCTGCATCTTCAGCTTCCAAAAACAGAAGCTGCGCCACGATAAGACTTGCAGATATGTCATTTACCTCCCCATTAAGGAAAATAATTCTCTCTTTTAATAATCTGGAGTAAATGTCGTAGGATCTTTCACCTCTGCCTGTCTGTTCGACTACCATTGGCACCAAATTCATTTCCATAAAACCACTCCTATCTTATGTTATTTTTGAACTGCGTTGTCCAGTAAAAAATCGATTGTTTTCTTTCTCTTCACAGAGTTTGCGAAATATTCCTTCTGATCGTCCGTGATGGTGCTCTTGAATTTTTCAACATCCATGTTGTACACGGCAGCCTGATCTTCAATTTCCTTGTCTATCTCTTCATCAGTCGCTTCTATGGACTCAGTCTCTGTGATTTTTGTAAGAACAAGGTCCCTTGCTATTTTCTTTTTGGAATCTTCTCTTACTTCTTCTATAAGCTTATTCTTGTCCATGTTGGTGTATTTAAAGTAGTCTTCCATATCTATACCCTGCATCTTGAGCTGGTATTCAAAATCTTTTAAAGATTTTTCCATCTCTTCCTCAATCATCTGGTCGGGTATTTCAAATTTGGCGCTTTCCACCGCTCCGTCGACTACTTTTACCTTGGCTGAATCCGCTGCTTCTTTTTCTTTTCTCGCCTTGAACTTGTTTTTAAGGTCTTCTTTCAGTTCGTCCAATGTGTCAAATTCGCTAACGTCTTTTGCAAATTCATCGTCAAGCTCCGGCATTTCCTTCACCTTGATGTCATTGACCTTAACATTGAAAACAGCTTCTTTTCCTGCAAAATCGTCTGCATGGTAATCTTCAGGGAAAGTGACTTTTACTTCAACTTCGTCACCTTTCTTTGTTCCTACAAGCTGCTCTTCAAATCCAGGTATGAATGTTTGTGAACCAAGAGTCAGGCTGTGTCCTTCTGCTTTGCCTCCGTCAAATGGGACTCCATCGATGAAACCTTCAAAATCTATTGTTGCCGTGTCTCCGTCTTTGGCTTCTCCTTCTTCTGAAGATACCATTCTTGAGTTTTGATCTTGCATTTTCGCCAACTCGTCGATAACGTCTTCTTCTGCCGGCTCGTAGCTAAGAGGCTCTATCTCCTGGCCTTTATACTCTCCAAGCTCTACCTCAGGCATTACCGCTACAGAAACAGTCATCTTAAGACCTTCATCTTCCCCGATAGCATCGATGCTCTCCATTGACGGTCTGGAAACTGCATCAATCTTGTGCTCTTCCAAAGCTCCCAAGTAAGCCTCAGGAAAGGCTAAATCGATGGCATCTTCATAAAAAACGTTTTTTCCATATCTATTTTCGATGATTTTTTGTGGTGCTTTTCCTTTTCTGAACCCGTCAATGTTGAACTTGCCCCTGTTCTTTTGGTATGCTTTGGCAACAGCTTTTTTAAAGTCTTCCGAAGAAACCTCTATTTTTATAGTTGCCACATTTTTTTCCATTTTCTCAACACTAGAAACCATTTATAATCCTCCTAAGATTGTATATTTGTATTTTATTGTCTATCCCTAAACACTTTAACCAAAATATTATACCATAGTCTTTTGCAAAAAATCAAACATGGCATAATTTAAGTCATTCTTTTGTCAAGTCCTTAATCTTAACCAGATCCTGATTTTCCATGATATCAAACCTGTCGCTTAAATCGCCGGTTTCTACCCATAAATCTCCATAGTTAAACCCTAGGTTGTCACCATCTATAAAAGCGCTTATCCGATCACCGTTTTCCATATGGAAGAATACCACTCTGCTTCCTGGTTCGCCATTTATGCCGTATGGCATTTTCCCTTTTGATATAGCTTCAGCAAAATCGCGAACTTTATTCTCATCTTCCAGGACTTTTTGTTCTTCAATACTTGAAACAAAGGCCTCTCCTGCATACTTTACATATGTGATTTTAATCGTGTTCTCAATATCCAAGCTGTTAAAAGCCATTCTGCTTGTTATCATAGGATGAAAGATCACTCCTGCTGCAAGCAAGGCAATAGCAGCTAATATCAGCTTCCATCTAGCTCCTTTTATTTTGTCTTTGATCTTCGGAACAGAAATTCTTTCCTTCATTTATCGAGTTCCTCCGTTTGACTGCTTTTTATAATAAATTTTATTTTAACATTTTTTTAAGAAATTGTCCCGTAAATGAAGCTTTTATTTCAGAAACTTTTTCCGGCGTACCTTCAGCGATGACAGTCCCGCCTCTAAAGCCTCCTTCCGGGCCTAAGTCAATAACATGATCAGCTACCTTTATCACATCTAGGTTGTGCTCTATCACGACGATTGTATTCCCGCTGTCTGCAAGCTTATCCAGTACTTGGATCAGTTTGTCCACATCAGCCATATGAAGTCCTGTGGTTGGCTCGTCTAGTATGTAAAGTGTTTTTCCGGTGCCTCTCTTGCTCAGTTCCGTTGCCAGTTTGATGCGCTGCGCCTCCCCTCCTGAAAGCTGAGTTGATGGCTGACCCAGTTTGATGTAGCCTAGGCCTACATCATGGAGAGTTTGAAGCTTGTTCTTTATCCTCGGGATATTTTCAAAGAAGGAAAGCCCCTCCTCTACAGACATATCCAGTACTTCCGATATGCTTTTTCCCTTGTACTTGACCTGCATTGTCTCTTTGTTGTATCTTCTGCCCTTGCAAACCTCACAGGGAACGTAGACATCGGGAAGAAACTGCATGTCTATCTTAATTATTCCATCACCGCTGCAATTCTCACAACGGCCTCCTTTAACATTGAAGCTGAATCTTCCTTTTTTGTAACCTCTTGTCTTGGCTTCAGGCGTCTGAGCGAATATGTCCCTGATGAAATCAAAAACCCCTGTATAAGTTGCCGGATTCGACCTTGGAGTCCTTCCAATAGGGGACTGATCTATATCTATTATTTTATCCACATTCTCGATTCCCTTTATATCCTTATGCTTTCCTACCTTTTGCCATGACCTGTTGATCTTTTGGCTTACCCCCTTGTAAAGTATCTCGTTAATGAGAGTGCTCTTTCCGGAGCCTGAAACTCCCGTTACTGCTATGAATTTGCCTAAAGGCAGTTTCACATCGATATCCTTAAGGTTGTTTTCTTTTGCTCCGTTGATAGTTATAAAAAGACCGTTTCCATCCCTTCTCTCACGGGGAACAGGAATTGCCAGCTCTCCTGAGAGATATTTACCGGTGACTGATCTGGGATTTTCAACGATTTCCTTCCAAGTTCCTTCCGCCACTACTTCTCCCCCGTGAACTCCTGCACCGGGACCGATATCCACCACGTGGTCCGCTTCTCTTATAGTGTCTTCGTCATGTTCGACTACGATCAATGTATTCCCAAGGTTCGTCAGGTTCCTCAGGGTATGAAGGAGCCTTTGATTGTCCCTTTGGTGCAACCCGATGCTTGGCTCATCTAATACGTATAGAACTCCAACTAGGGCCGAGCCTATCTGGGTGGCAAGCCTTATCCTCTGGGATTCGCCTCCCGAAAGGGTTCCTGCATTCCTTGCCAGCGTCAGGTAATCAAGGCCTACATCTATTAAAAAGCTTATCCTTGCGTTAATCTCCCTTAATATCTGCTCCGAAATCATCTTCTCCCTGTCATTCAGCTGGATGCCTTCGAAGAATCTCATCATCTCGCTGATGGACATCTCGGTCAGCTCTATTATGTTCTTATCCTTTACCGTCACAGCCAGGCTGTTATCGTTAAGCCTTTTACCCTTGCAAACAGAACAAGGCGTCTCTGACATGTACTTTTCGATTTTCCCCCTAATGTACTCTGATGAGGTTTCATTGTACCTTCTTTCCATGTTGTTCACTAGGCCTTCAAATATGATTTCCCGCTCTTTCCACCCACCGAAGTAAGAATTAAAGTTGATGTTAATAGGCTCCTCCTCTCCATAAAGGAGGGCGTCCATGAATTCCGTCGATGCCTTTTCAAGGGGTTCTTCCATGGAAAAACCATATTTATTGGCAATTTGTGCAATTATCGAATTGTAATAGGTACTTTCATCACTAGCTCCGAAAAAGTTCAGGGCTCCCTTGTTTATAGATATCGACTTATCGGGAATAAGAAGCTCCGGATCTACCTGCTTGTGGCTTCCCAATCCGTTGCAGTGCATGCACATTCCAAATGGATTATTGAAGGAGAACATCCTTGGTTCAAGCTTGTCTATTGCGATGTTGCAGTCCGGGCATGCGAATTTTTCGCTGAACTTTATTCTCTTTCCATCGATAATATCTATGAATACCATGCCTTCCGACATCTTCAAGGCGGTCTCGATGGAATCTGAGAGCCTCTTTTCTATGCCCTCCCTATTCTTAAGCCTGTCCACCACTATTTCTATATTGTGTTTTTTGTTTTTGTCCAGGTTGATTTCTTCTTCGTTAAGTTCGTATACCTCTCCGTCGATAACCACCCTTACAAATCCATCTCTTTTAATTGCATTTAAAAGCTTTTTATGCTGCCCTTTTTCACCTTGAACTATAGGGGAGAGCACTTGAAACTTGATCCCTTCTCCCATCGCGGTTATAGCCTCTACCATCTGATCTACTGACTGGGAAGAGATCTCCTTTCCGCATTTGGGACAATGGGGTATGCCTATCCTTGCATACAACAGCCTGAAGTAATCGTATATCTCGGTAACAGTCCCCACTGTGGATCTGGGGTTTCTATTGGTTGTCTTCTGATCGATGGATATCGCCGGAGACAGGCCCTCTATATACTCCACATCAGGCTTGTTCATCTGCCCGAGAAACTGTCTTGCATAGGAAGACAGAGACTCCACGTATCTTCTTTGTCCCTCCGCATAAATCGTGTCAAAGGCCAGGGAGGATTTCCCCGACCCGCTCAGCCCCGTAAATACTATGAATTTATCCCTTGGCAGGGTTATATTTATATTTTTCAAGTTGTGCTCCTTGGCTCCAACTATGTTTATCCTATCCATTTATTTCTCCTTTCTTCGGATCTTTTCATTTTGAAGCTTCACTATTTGGTCCCTTATCTTGGCAGCTTTTTCAAACTCTAGACTCTCTGCCGCCAGCATCATTTCCTCTTGAAGCTCTTCAATGCTTCTATCGCCAAACTCCAACACTTCCTTGGTTGTTTGATAAGCGGCCTCGTCTTCTGCAGCTTTTGTAGCCTCTATGACCTCATGAATCTTTTTAACTATCGACATAGGCGTGATGCCATGTTCTTTGTTGTATTCACTCTGTATTTTCCTTCTTCTTTCAGTTTCATCTATAGCTTTTCTCATGGATGGCGTGATCTTGTCTCCATACATGAGGACTTTCCCATCCACATTTCTCGCGGCTCTGCCTATCGTCTGAATCAAAGCCGTTTCTGAGCGCAGGAAACCTTCCTTGTCGGCATCTAAGATTCCTATCAGACCAACTTCCGGAATGTCCAGACCTTCCCGCAGAAGGTTAATGCCGATAAGCACATCAAACTCTCCAAGCCTGAGCTGCCTTATAATCTTTATCCTTTCGAGAGTATCTATATCGGAATGAAGGTACTTAGCCTTTATCCCAACGCTTGTTATGTAATCGGACAAATCCTCAGACATCTTTTTGGTAAGCGTCGTAACAAGCACTCTTTGGCCTTTATCTATTTTTGCGTTTATCTCGCTTATAAGGTCGTCTATCTGGTGTTCTGCAGGTCTTACGAAAATTTCCGGATCCACAAGACCGGTGGGTCTTATTATTTGTTCCACTAGATTTTGGCTCTTTTCGTTTTCATACGGTCCCGGTGTTGCCGTGGTGAATATCATCTGGTTTATCTTTTTTTCAAATTCTTCAAAGTTAAGAGGCCTGTTGTCTAGAGCCGATGGCAGCCTAAAGCCAAAGTCCACCAGGTTCTGTTTTCTAGATCTATCTCCGGCATACATCCCTCTCACCTGGGGTATCGTTACATGTGATTCGTCTACTATCAGCAAAAAATCCTCCGGAAAATAATCGATCAAAGTAAATGGGGGACTCCCCGGCGGCAGACCGGTTATGTGCCTGGAGTAGTTTTCTATTCCGTTGCAAAAACCCATCTCTTTTAGCATCTCCATGTCATAGTTGGTCCTTTGCAAGATCCTTTGGGCTTCCACCAACTTGTTCTCTTCTATCAGCTGGTCGTACCTATCGTTTAATTCCTTTCTTATAGAGTCAATCGCTCTCTTTAAGTTATCCTCCGTAGTCGCATAGTGGGAGGCGGGAAATATAGATATGTGGCTTCTTGTACCTTTTATCTCACCTGTTATTACGTCGATTTCGCTTATCCTGTCTATCTCGTCTCCAAAAAACTCTATGCGAACCGCTTGATCGCTGGATGCAGCAGGAAATATCTCAAGGATGTCTCCCCTGACCCTGAACGTTCCCCTGGTAAAGCTTATGTCGTTTCTGGCGTACTGAATATCCACCAGCTTTCTGATAATCTCATCTCTATCCTTTTCCATTCCCGGTCTTAGCGAAACCACCAGATCTTCGTAATCGATAGGGCTTCCAAGTCCATATATGCAGGACACGCTGGCTACTATGATCACATCCTTGCGCTCGAAAAGGGCCGCCGTGGCAGAGTGGCGCAGTTTGTCTATCTCATCATTAACGGACGAATCCTTCTCAATGTACAGATCCGATTGGGGAACGTAGGCTTCGGGCTGGTAATAATCGTAGTAGCTAACGAAATACTCTACCGAATTATCCTGAAAAAACGTCTTGAACTCGCTATATAGCTGAGCTGCCAAGGTTTTATTGTGAGCCAGTATTAGCGTTGGCTTTTGCACCTGCTCAATTACCTTTGCCATGGTGTAGGTCTTTCCGGAACCAGTTACGCCCAGGAGAGTCTGGTAACGTAAATTTTCATTTATGCCACGGCTAAGTTTTTCTATCGCCTTTATCTGGTCTCCTCTGGGCTCAAATTCTGAGGTCACCTTGAATTCATTCATATCATTCACCTGTTTCTTTTGTTTTAGCAAAACGTATGTTCGGTTAGATTATACATCAACATACGTGAAATATCAATTTTAATGATACCCCAAAATCCTTAATAGAAGCATAAAAAAAAGCCCCAACCTAATTAAAGGTTGGGATGGATTCATATCTTGAATTTTTTTACCAATTCTCGCAGCTTTATCGCCAAGTCGCCTAATTTTTCGCTTGAAGATGCAACTTCTTGAACCGAGGCCGATTGCTCCTCTGTTGATGCAGAAACTTCCTGAGTAGCTGCGGCATTTTCCTCTGATATTGCAGACAGGGTCTGCATGACTTCCAATAGTTCGTTTTTCTTCTGATCCATGTATCGCACCGATTCTGTGGATTTGTGGATTATCCCTTTGATTTCTTCCACTTTTACCGCGATCCCCTCGAACTTATCCTGAGTATCCTCCACTTTCAATGATTGCTCTTCCATCGCAATCAATACATTGTCCATGGTTTCAACTGCTTCCTTGGAGTTTGATTGAAGATTTTTTACCACATCGTCAATTTCTTTTACAGACACTGACGATTGTTCAGCCAGTTTTCGGATTTCTTCTGCCACTACTGCAAATCCTTTACCTGCTTCTCCAGCCCTTGCAGCTTCAATGGCAGCATTTAATGCCAAGAGATTTGTCTGTCCAGCTATGCTGTCAATTATTTGGGTGGCTGCGTTAATCTTCTCGGCTCTATCATTGGTTTCATCTATAAGCCTTGATACGGCTTCCATGGCCTCGTTGCTTTCAAAAGACTTGACCCTCAGCTGTCCCATGGTTATTTCACCCCGATTTTTAAGGTCCCCAAGGTCTTGTATCTTTTCGTTTATCATCAGCTTATCTTCAAGGTCTTCTTTTATTATTTCTCCAAGCTCATTTGCCACAAAAGACCCTTTTTCTACATCGACAGCCTGCTCACTTGCGCCTCTAGCTATGTCCTCTACAGTTTTTGCCACCTCGTCAGATGCTGAAGCAGATTGCCTACTGGTATCTGAAAGTCTCATTGCCGATTCCTCGACGCTTTCAGATACTTTAGCTGTATCATATATCAATTGGGAAAAATTTTCTTTAAGTTTAAGCAATGATGAAGCTATGACTCCTAACTCATCCCTGTTGTCTTTGTATCTTTTGGATGCCTCTCCAATAGAATCAGTCAAATCGTAATTCGCGATTTTATCTATTTCCTCCGACAATTCAATTATCGGTTTTGCTATCCTTCCACTAAAGATATATGTTAGGGCTACGCCCGCAAGCAGTATCAAACCCGCTGCCGCCAATAGCCTGTTTCTCAAATTGGAGACTCCCTGTAAGACTTCACTGGCTTGAATCGCTACTACCACAAACCAATCTGTACCCTCCACCGGAGTAAATGCCACTAATCTTCTCGTGCCTTCGAACATATACTCTCCAAATCCATATTCACCTGCAAGTATTCTGTTTTCAAGCAACTCGGCCAGCTCCTTCTGTTCTGGATCTGCCTTTGAGCTTTCCAAAAGATTTAGCTGATTCGTTACGAAATCCATATTTGGATGAGCCATTATGACGCCATCTTTGTTTAGGATGTATGAGTATCCCGTTTCACCGTACTCAAACCCTGATATTATGGCATTGAGGCTTTCCTGGTCTCTGACTCCGTACAACACATTTTTTATCTCCCCGCTGCTTCTTACCGGAACCGCAACTATCATGGTAGGCATCCCCGTAACTCTGCTTATCAACACGTCAGATACTACAGACTCTCCGGCAATCGCCTTTTGAAAATAATCCCTGTCCCCCACATCGGTTTTATCGGCTCCTTCATTAAATCTTACCGCATTTCCCACGCCATCAGTCAGAGCAAAAGACTCAAAGCCCAACTTGTGAGCCTCTTCCAGCAAAACATCGACTTTTTCCTCCCAAGGCGTTTCATCCAAGATTATGCGCCTATTTGCTATTGCTTCCATAAAAGATAGCTGTTGATCCATACGGGCCCTGACTACCTTCTGAGTTTCTAAAACTGAAGTGGATAGCCCCGTCTGCGCTTCACTCATAAGAAAATCTGATGATGTGATTACCGATATTGCCGCCAATCCCATACTTGATGCAATCAATATCAGACCGAAAATGATTACCATCTTTGTTTTGATCGACTTTTTCATTATGTCCTCCTTCGGCTTCACGCCATTTATAAACTTGTATAGTATATTATCGGCGTATTAAATAATAATTTAAGCTTGACCAAAAAATATTTTAAGCTTCCTTTAATATTCTTTTCCAGACATAAAAAAAGAAGCACCCTGGGATGCTTCGGAGTAAATCTAAATTTCATGTCGTCCTTCAAGGGATTTTGCCAAGGTAACTTCGTCTGCATACTCAAGATCTCCACCTACGGGAATTCCGTGGGCGATTCTGGTTACCTTTATTCCCGAAGGCTTGATCAGCTTTGAGATGTACATGGCAGTGGCCTCCCCTTCGATAGTCGGGTTCGTGGCTATTATCACCTCTTCAACATCTTCCTTTTGAAGCCTCAGGATAAGCTCCTTAATCCTTATATCGTTGGGACCTATTCCGTCCATAGGAGATATAGCCCCCTGGAGAACGTGGTATTTCCCTCTGTAATCCCTCGTCTTCTCAATAGCGATTATGTCCTTTGGCTCCTGGACCACACAGATCATCTTCGGGTCCCTTTTGGGGTCCCTACATATCCTGCATGGATCCTCATCTGTTATATTAAAGCAAACAGAGCAGTATCTAATCTTGTTTTTCGCCTCAATAATAGCATTAGCCAATGCCTCAGACTCCTGTTTGGGTACTTTCAACAGGTGCATCGCCAGCCTTTGAGCTGTTTTGTTGCCGATACCCGGCAACCTCGCCAGCTCATTTATGAGCTTGGACAGGGAATCTGAATAATAGTCCATATCGCACCTCTGTCATGTGGATTTAAAACATTCCCGGCAGGTTCATACCTCCGGTTATTTTTGCCATTTCAGCACTTACCATTTCTTCCGCTTTTCTCAAAGCTTCGTTGACCGCAGCTAAAACAAGGTCTTCAAGCATTTCTACGTCGTCCTCATCTACGACTTCCGGATTTATCTTAATTGAAACTATCTCTTTTTTACCCGTAGCAACAGCAGTGACCGCTCCGCCCCCTGCAGTGGCTTCAACTTCCCTTTCCTGCACCTCAGCCTGAACCTTTTGCATATCAGCCTGCATCTTCTGTACCTGCTTCATCATATTGTTCATATTTCCCATTCCACCTGGAAATTTATTTCTCGCCATTTTTACTCCTCCTAAAAAATTATTTAAATTCAACCTTGTCTTCACCAAACAAATCCAAAGGAAGCTTGTTTACAAGGTAATCATTCTGAGTCTTTACTTGGATGCTTATCTTCACACCCCGGCCTAATATCTTCTTGGCTGTGCTTTCTATGTAGGCCTTTTCCTCTTCAACCTTCTTGCTGTGAAATTCATCTCCTTGGTTGTAACTGATAATGATTTTATCACCGTCAGCTTTAGCCCTGCCTACTCCTAAGGACATTCCTAAAACCTTTTTGTCCTTGCTTATATATTTTACCACTGAGGCAAAATCTGCATCCTTGCCCTGCTTTGGCTCATCTGATATCTTTTCATGTGCTTGTGGATCTTTTTTAACGTATCCTGTTTCCGGCTCCCTTGCCACTGAAGCCTGCCTTGCAGGTTTCTCAACCCGGGTAGAAGCCGCCTTTACGGCTGATTCTTCCATGGTGCAGAGTCTTATTAAAGTGACCTCCATGAGGATCTTTGGCAACGCGGTAAATTTCAGCTTGTTTTCTCTGTCGGTAAGAACATCTATTATCGAGCTTATCCGCTCCATGGTCTTCATGTTGCTCCCGGCAAGAAGTCCGCTGGACTCGTCTTTTATTTCGATGAGCATATTGGTGTTTTTTGTTATCCCATAGATCAAAACGTCTCGAAATCCGCTTATAAGCTGATGGATAAGCTGAACCATTTCCTTGCCTGCGTTATAGGCGTTGTCCAAATTATCCAGGGCTCTTTTTACGTCTCTGTCCAAGACAGCCTCAATCATCGAATATACGATCTCATTGTCGGTGATGCCTAGAATGGACTTTACCTCTTCATACTCTATCAGGTCGTCTTTGCTGATTGACATACACTGATCAAGGATGCTAAGAGCATCTCTCATTGCTCCGTCAGCATTCCTGGCAATTAGCTTCAGGGCAGCTTCTTCTATCTCAATCTGGGTATCTTTACAGATATATACCATTCTTCTTATAATCTCTTCAGAGGTCAGACTGCGAAAATTAAATCGCTGACACCTTGAGAGTATGGTTGCCGGAAGCTTATTGGGTTCAGTGGTTGCGAGTATGAATATGGCATGAGCTGGAGGTTCCTCCAAAGTCTTTAGAAGGGCATTGAAAGCCTCCATCGTAAGCATGTGGACCTCATCTATGATATATACCTTGTACCTGCCCACTGCAGGCATGTACTTGACCTTGTCACGCAGATCTCTGATTTCGTCCACTCCTCTGTTTGAGGCGGCATCGATTTCGATGATGTCCATGACGCTGCTAGTCTCCAAATCTGCACATGTTTTGCAGTTGTTGCATGGTTCTCCGGTTTCGGATTCGGGACAGTTCACAGCTCTGGCAAAAATCTTTGCCGCGGATGTCTTTCCTGTACCTCTTGTTCCGCTGAATAGATATGCATGGGCTATCTTGTCCATGGTTATTTGATTTTTTAAAATAGAAACTACATTTTCCTGGCCTATAATATCCTCGAAGCGCTTAGGCCGGTATTTTCTATATAATGCTACGTATTCCATCCATATGCTCCTATAATCGTATTGAAACCCTTGCGCCTTTATTATGTAATGAAAATAAAAAAATGTCGTGCACCCTTCGTCGAATGCACCTGTAGAGCGAAACGAATCAGCCAGCTCAAACCAGGTTGACCTGCGGCACATAGAATTCCTGCTTACCGCTGCTTCCTTCCGGACCTGACGGGGTTCACAAGTATCTATTGCACAGGGCCCGGCTCTCAACACCGCTTAAAACGCTCCTGACCTCTAAAAATGCATCCTCTGTCGGGAATTCGATCCTGCTACAGCGGATTGCAGGTACAGGGCACCGCTAACTCCCCATCTAGCACGACAAAAGTGTATGTCAACCCTCAAAAGAGCTACAAACAATTTTTAGTTGGCTACCAAAAGCCACATATTGAATTGTACCATACTGAGTGAAAATTGCAAGAAAAATCAGCTGATAGTCCCTGCCTTTTCCTCCGCATGTTTTCTGGCCCAACGGTCTATTTCCAAGATTTCCTCAAGTCCCGGCTCTTTTATTGGCACATGCAATTCCATAACAGATTCGATAATCTTAGATATATCCAAAAAAGATATCTCTTTGTTTAAAAATTTATCGACCATTATCTCGTTAGCACCGTTAAGAACTACGGGCATGCTTCCTCCTGCTTCAAGCGCATCGTATGCTAGCTTGAGACATCTAAACTTATTTACATCAGGTTTTCTAAATTCCAAAGTCCCTATTTCAGCAAGGTTCAAGCTTTTCGTATTATTTTCGTGCCTTTCAGGATATAACAGGGCCAGCTGAATTGCCACCCTCATGTCCGGTTCTCCCAGTTGAGCCATGGAGGAATGATCCTTAAACTCAACCAAAGAATGAATGATGCTTTGAGGATGTATTATAACGTCGATTTCTGCAGGCTTAAGGTCAAACAGCCATTTAGCCTCTATAACTTCCAGACCTTTGTTCATCAGTGTTGACGAGTCTATGGTGACCTTTTTGCCCATGGACCAGTTGGGATGCTTTAAAGCCTGCTCTACAGTAACCTCTTCAAGCTGTTTTATGTCGTAGTCCCTAAAAGGACCTCCAGATGCCGTCAGGCTTATCTTTGATAGGTACTTACGCTGGTTTCCTATCAAGCATTGAAATATGGCGCTGTGCTCGCTGTCTACAGGATATAAATCCACGTCATGTGCTTTAGCCAGATCTATGACTAAGCTTCCACCGGCCACCAAGGTTTCCTTGTTTGCAAGGGCGATATCTTTTCCCTTTTTTATTGCCTCTATCGTAGGAATAAGTCCCGCCATTCCAGGTATTGCCGTAACCACCCGCTGTGCACTGTCCCAGGCAGCAGCCGCAGATATACCTTCAATGCCTTCCAATACCTCGTACTTCCCCTTGAGCCTTTTTCGAAGCTCGTCCGCTTTTTTCTCATCCCATACCGCTACGATTTCCGGTTTGAACTCCAGTGCCTGTTTTTCTAGAAGGTCGATATTCTCATTTCCCGTAATTGCCACAACGGATATCTTGTCTCCATGATTTCTTACGACATCCAGAGTCTGAGTGCCGATTGATCCAGTAGATCCCAATATGCTTATTTTAATCATTAATACAACCCCTTATTGAAAATAATTTCACACGTTATATGATAACGGAGAAACATGGGGTTTTCAACAAAATTATGCATCGATATTGTCGGTTTTATAACCCCTGACAGCCAATGCCATCATCACCGCTCCTACGACAAAAAATATTACATGAAGCTGATTGATGCCAGCTAGGATAATGCATTGTACAACGATCCACAAGGCAAGTATGCCACCCTGTGAAAATGAAAGCAAAGGAAATATTTTACTGTTTTTCATCCCCGCCCAAGCAACGAAAAGATTGCCAAGACCTATGATTACGAACAGGAAGAGTCCCGGAATCAGAAAGTCATCAAAAGGTCCATGCCTCAAAGCAACATCTGCATCTATGCCCACCAAATTGCCTGTGGGATCATATATGGCTGCAGCTCCTCCGAAAATTGCGCCCAGTCCAACAAAAATGTGTATGCCTGCCTGAACTTTTTTTAACAAGGACATGGAAATTCCTCCCCCTCATATTTTCGTCCCTTAACTTACAAAACAATTATACCATATTGATTGACAAGCCACCCGTACATCTGTATAATAATATTCTGCGACAACAACATCCGGAGAGGTGTCCGAGCGGCCGAAGGAGCACGCCTGGAAAGCGTGTGTGCGTCACAAGCGTACCGAGGGTTCAAATCCCTCTCTCTCCGCCATATACTAAAAGCAATCACCTATAAGGTGATTTTTTTTCGTGCAAACTGAGATACAGCATCAAACTGCCAGTGCAATATACAAAGCTTGCTTTAAATATATTGCACTGGCAGTTTGATATTGGGCGAAGCCCTCGAACTCAGATACCTAGGTGTCTGAGTTGCTGAATCAATGTTCACAAATATGCCATTAGAGGCTTACTTTAAATACGTTGCAATAAATATTAAGCAACACTTATTACTGCAACACAGTTGCAGTATACAAAGCTTGCTTTAAATATATTGCACTGGCAGTTTGATATTGGGCGAAGCCCTCGAACTCAGATACCTAGGTGTCTGAGTTGCTGAATCAATGTTCACAAATATGCCATTAGAGGCTTACTTTAAATACGTTGCAATAAATATCAAGCAACACTTATTACTGCAACACAGTGCAGTATACAAAGCTTGCTTTAAATATATTGCACTTTCAAAAATACAATACCACATTTAATCCTACATACAGAGCCAACAAAATCCCCATAGGCGCATTTACAAAAAGCCCCTTCCACGATACATGGCTGACCGGCATCTCGTAGCCATTTTCCCTTATCATCTTTTTTATATAGTGTACAGTCATGTACACTCCAGCTATAAGCAATGATAAGGCGATTACTATCATCAATAAGTTGTCCATAAAGCCGGTCTCCAAAGGCTGCACCTCCAGGATATCCTGGATATCGAAGATTTCCGGAAAAGATTCAGCCATCATTTTGAGTGTCGCAAGAACCGCGAAAGACGTGAAGTTGTTAAAAAAGTGGAATAGTATTCCTCCCCAAAGAGATCCGGTGACCAATACTATAGCCGCCATTATTATTCCAAGGGCGGTGGCATATCCCAGCTGACCCAAATCTATATGCATCAGACCAAAAAGCACCCCCGTCACAACAGAGGCCTGCAAAAGGCTCACATCTCTGAAATGGTCTAAAATGACTCCCCTTATGAATACCTCCTCCAAGATTACAGGTATTACTGCAACCGCTATGAAAAACACCCACAGATTGGGCACCATTTCGAATACCCTGATAGTGACTTCTCCGGAATCTATCCTTGCCAAGACAGCAACAAGGTAATTTATTCCGTATTTGATTAAAAAGCTTATTAAAAAAAGTTGAAATATTCTCCAGACGTTCTTTGCCGACAATCCAACATCGAGCTTCAGGGTGGATATTATGGGCTGTCCGGTAGCTACCAAATAGACCAAGCATGGAATCAATACGTCAACTAGCTGGTGATAGAGAGCGAATTCTTCATAAAAAAACGCACCGATCACTAGATTTCCGGTAATAAAAACAATAAACAATACTAAAAACAGCCATAATCCGCTTCTGTGGTTCTTCTCTTTCAATAAATTCATTAAACTCACCCTCTGTCTAATTGATTCTGTTGTACAAGCTGTAAACGAGGGCTGTCATCAAGGTGCTTGCAACAATCAGAATGCCCACCAAAACCTCAACGGAAAGCCCTGCCACATTAAAAAGAAAGTATATGGCAAATCCCATAGCCGCTCCAAAAGCAATTGCTGCCAGCATATTGAACAGCACATTTAAGTTTTGCTTTACAGCCTTTTGAGGATCGTCCCAGTCCAATTTCGGCCTATAAGTGTCAACCAAAACACCAAAGCCTATTACTGGAACTGAACTTGCCAACCCTCCTATTAAAGCAAATGCCACAGTAGAAACTTCAAGCTTTAAAATAAAGATCAGCGGCACTAAGAAAAACATCATGGCCGTTGTCTGAAGGATTATTGGGAAAATCATCCTTCCCATAAAAGCATCTCTTTTAGAAACCGGTACGACCGCATTTACCCAACTTGCTTTGCCTTCCCTTGAGACCGTAGTGGACTGAGTTGGGTTCGTGCCTGCAATAAATACAAATATGCCTATCAGCAAAAATGTAAAGATATCCTTGAAATCTCTGTATAGCTCGGTGAACATATCCAATTCTCCACCACCGGAAATCAACGGCATCAATATCATTATCACTGGAATTATGACTACTATGCTGACACAATTAAAAAGGTATATGGGCGTTCGGAGCACCATTTTCATATCATTTAAAAAGATGGCCTTCCAGGGGGAGCTTGCTACCACATCCTTGTCGTACTCCAAGGCTATATGCTTTTTAACGCTGTCGCTCTTGTTAAAATACCCTTGTACGTAAAGTTTTTTTCCGGCAACTACCACTCCCAAACCAAATACTACGGAAGCTGCCCCATATAAAAGAAAACTAATTATGCCGCTCGCAGTGTTCGATTCGTACAGTCCCTTGCTTAGCCATATTGCCGGCGGATAGGTTCTTCCAACTATATTCACCAAGCTATTTTGATTTCTAAGCAGCGCCTCGATATACTCCCCCTCGCTTCCAGGAGGTATCGCTGTTGCCGCCCTATTTACAAGAAACTGGAATAATATTATTATCACTAGAAACAGAAATAAGCTGACCGTCCTCAAAATATCTTTTTTGCCTTCAATATTTACGAACTTCATAATAAACATAACAATAACAGTCCCTATGCTTAAAGGTATTACGGGAAGAAGTAGAACACCTATTGCAAAAAAAAGAGCGTAGAGCACTCCCCCCATATCTTCAAATGGGATAAAAAACACAGGAGCCAATATAGGCACGACTATCATATATTCGTATACCACCATGTTTATGAACTTTGCAGACACGATGGTCTCTTCCTTAATTGGAAGAAACAGCAGCTTATCCAGATCTTTCGAAAAATAAAAGGTAGACATGGCGTATATCAAACCGAAAAACAGCACCACTATTGCCGCCGCTGAAAAAGTCATCGCAAAAATCGCCCCCTCCTGCCCTAGGACGAAAAGCTGTATGTACACTGTATTCAACAATTTTATATACATATTATAGACAGGTATCAGCGAGGCAAATACAAGGATCAACAACAGGGCCATCCCCAACTTTTTCTTGTCCGTTTTGGCATCGTGAATAAACTTGGAAAAACCGAAGTTTGCATTAAGGAGTGTTTTCGTCAAAATCAACATTTCTTTCATATTTCTGTCAACTCCAAAAATATTTTTTCAAGGCTCTCCTTGTCCCTTGCATCTCCCTTGAGCTGTTCCATGGTGCCTTGGGCTATGATTTTTCCTTTGTTTATTATCGCTATCCTATCACATATCTTTTCAGCCACTTCAAGCACATGTGTGGAAAAAAACACACTTTTGCCTTCTGCGCACCTTTTTTTCATAAGTTCTTTCAGATTGTATGATGATTTCGGGTCAAGTCCCACCATGGGCTCATCCAGTATGAAGACCATGGGATCGTGAAGCAGGGCTCCTATGAGAACTATCTTTTGCTTCATACCGTGGGAGTAGCTGCTTATAGGATCATTGACCGCTTTTTCCATATCAAATAGATTCAAGTATCTTTCAATTTCACTCTTTCTTTTCTCTTTGTCCACCCCATAGACGTCTCCCATGAAATTTAGGTACTCGATTCCCTTGAGTTTTTCGAAAACCTCGTGATTGTCGGGGACGTAGCTGAACTGCCTTTTGGAATTGATGGAATCTACCTGATTGTTTATGCCGTTTATATATATGGTTCCAGCATCCGGCTTCAATAACCCCACTATCATTTTAATGGTAGTCGTCTTGCCAGCTCCGTTTGGACCTAAAAACCCAAATATCTCACCTGGCTTAACTTCAAAACTAATATTGTCTACCGCTTTAATTTTTCCCGATCCATATGATTTGGATACTCCTTCAACCTTGAGCATACTTTTCCTCCTGATTAATAATTAATTTTTTTGATCTTTGTTTCAAATTCAGATACGAATTCATCGAATTCGTCAGGTCCAAAGAAGTAAAAGTCATCTCGCGTCTTGACAACAAGTACGCGGCTTCCATTTGCGAGCAGGTATGCCCTATCCCCGTTGCTTAATGTGAATCGGCCTTCTCTAAACGAACCTATAGATGTTCCCATGATCCTTCTCACCGGCGCGTACTGCCTGTCCGCATTCCAGTCTATGATGTAAGCATCGGTCATATCCACCTGGGCGATCTCTACGCTTTTAAACCCCGTTAAGAATACCGCCTTTAAATACCCATCTTCAATCTTCACCACATTTAAAAACCTCATGGCAACAAACAAGCCCACAGTCAACAAGGCAACCGCTACCATAAGCCCTAGCTCCAACACGGCTTTTTTTGACCTTCTATCTGACTTTTCCTGCCTTGCGAACTTTATGACAGCCAGCACCATAAGAATTCCAACTACAAACAAAACTCCTAAAAAGACTATACCCCCTATGCTTTCTACCGATACTCTGTACATGGCAGCCTCCTTTTTGCAATGAAATCGTAAATCAGGTTGATTTACCGTCTAGAAACTTATTGATAAATATATAACGATGCTGTATAGTAGTACTAATACATTTTAGACTTTTGCTTTTCGCACGTGAAATTTAAATAGCTACAAAACCATTCTATTGCAAATACTGTTAAAAATCAATCCTCACAAGTCCTATACCTTGATTCTACTTGATAATATAGTAGAAATAAATTAAAATACAAGAATAGCTATTTTATTGCTACAAATGCAAAGTTAAATATTAATATATTAAATAAGGAGGATTTACTATGTACGAAAGAGTCTATAATTTTTCTGCCGGACCCTCAGTCTTGCCGGAAGAAGTGCTTCTAGAAGCATCCAAGGAAATGTTGAACTATAAGGGAAGCGGAATGTCCGTGATGGAGATGAGCCATAGATCCAAAGAATTTATGGGAATTGCGGCAGATGCCGAAAAGCTTTTAAGAGAGCTGATGAATGTTCCTGCAAACTATAAGATCTTATTTTTACAAGGCGGGGCTTCCACCCAGTTTGCAATGATACCTCTGAATCTGTTTTCAAAATCCAAAACCGCAGATTATGTGGATACCGGAGCTTGGTCCACAAAAGCCATAAAAGAGGCAAAAAAATATGGAACGGTCAATGTTTTAGCTTCATCCAAGGAAAGTACATACTCCTATATTCCAAAATTGGACAAATCATCTTTTTCAAAAGATGCAGATTATTTTCACATAACCACGAATAACACCATATACGGCACGAGATTCACTCCTGACAATCTTCCTGATACGGGAGACGTCCCTCTGGTGGCGGACATGTCCTCAAACATACTATCCGAGGCTTATGACGTGAGCAAATTCGGGCTGATTTATGCCGGAGCGCAAAAGAACATGGGTCCTGCAGGCGTCACAGCAGTCATAATCAGAGAAGACCTAGTAGGAAAAGCGATGGATATCACCCCTACAATGCTGGACTACAAGATACATTCCGATGCTGATTCCCTTTACAATACGCCACCTTGCTATTCAATCTATATGTGCATGCTGGTATTTAAATGGTTGAAGGAAAAAGGCGGAGTAGCCGCTATGGAGAAGATAAACAGGGAAAAATCCCAGCTGCTTTATGATTATCTCGATCAAAGCGCCATGTTCAAGGCTACTGTCGCCGTTGAAGACAGATCTTTAATGAACGTTCCATTCGTTACAGGAAAAGAGGAGCTGGATGCAGCATTTATTAAAGAAGCTGTAGCAAAGGGCTTTGTCAACCTTAAAGGCCATCGTTCTGTTGGAGGCATGAGAGCAAGCATATACAATGCCATGCCTGTCGAAGGAGTAAAGGCGCTGGTTGAGTTCATGAAGGAATTTGAAACAAAAAATAAATAATCGGAGGTTTCCAATGTATAAGATAAAAACATTAAATAATATTTCCCAAGACGGCTTGTCTCTACTTGGAGGAAACTACAGAATAACGGAAGAAGATCCAAATCCGGATGCCATACTTCTCAGAAGCTACAAAATGCACGATATGGAGCTTCCTGAAAGCGTAAAGATAATTGGTCGTGCCGGAGCAGGAGTAAACAACATACCTATAGAAGAATACGCTTCAAAGGGAGTTATAGTGGTCAACACTCCCGGAGCCAACGCAAATGCAGTAAAAGAGCTGGTAGTATTGGGCCTATTGCTATCATCAAGGAAAGTCGTTCAGGGCATCAACTGGGCTAAATCAGCCAAAGACGATCCGGAAGTGGCCAAGCTGATTGAAAAAGAAAAGTCCAAGTTTGCCGGTCAAGAGCTTACAGGAAAAAAACTAGGCGTAATAGGCCTTGGCGCAATAGGCGTTTTGGTTGCAAACGCGGCACTCTCATTGGGGATGGAAGTCTATGGCTACGACCCTTTCGTATCTGTTGAATCTGCATGGGGCCTAAGCTGCGATGTGAAAAGAGCCTTGAGCCTTGATGAAGTGATGACAGACTGCGATTATATTTCTCTTCACGTGCCGTTGATCGATCAAACTAAGAACCTAGTCAATGCAGACAGGCTAAAGATGGCCAAACCCGGTCTTAGGATCCTTAACTTTGCAAGGGGAGCCCTAGTCAGCAACAAGGATATCAAAGACGCACTGGATAGCGGAAAGGTTGCATGCTACGTAACTGATTTCCCGGATCAAGAGCTTTTGAACATGGACGGCGTTATAGGAATACCCCATCTCGGAGCATCCACTGCAGAGTCTGAAGAAAACTGCGCTAAAATGGCTGTTCACGAAATCAAAGAGTTCTTGGAAAACGGAAATATCGTAAACTCTGTAAACTACCCTGACTGCTACATGGGAGTGAGCAATACCCAGGCAAGAATAGGCATAACCCATAAAAACATTCCAAACATGGTAGGTCAGATAACAGGAGTTTTGGCTAAAGACAACATCAATATCGGCGACATGCTTAATAAATCAAAAGGCGATTTTGCATATACCCTTATCGATGTTGATTCACACATATCTGACGACCTTACAAACATGATTTCGGATATAGACGGAGTTTTAAAAGTAAGAGTAATAAAAAACAATTAATTGAGGAGAAATAAATGGCTGTAATTAAAGCATTTAAATCAATCAGACCAGAGAAGAAACTTGCCGGAAAGGTAGCTGCGCTTCCCTATGATGTATACAACACCGAGGAAGCCATTGAAGCCGTAAAGGGCAACCCTTACTCGTTTCTACATATAGATAAATCAGAAATCGATCTTCCTTCGGATACCGACCCATACAGCGAGGAAGTCTATTTAAAGGCAAGATCAACTATGGATTCCTTTACTGAAAAAGGAATCTTCATACAGGATGATACCCCGAAGCTATATATATACAGGCTTATAATGGATGGCCGAAGTCAAACAGGTTTGGTATGCTGCAGTTCCATAGATGATTATATAAACGGAACCATCAAGCGTCATGAGCTGACCCGTGAGGATAAGGAACAAGATAGGATCAATCATGTCGACTATTGCGATGCCAACACCGGACCGATATTTTTGACCTATGAATCCAAACCAAACATCAACGACATCATTGAATCCTGGACGCAGGAGCAGACCTCGGAATACGACTTTGTCACTGAAGACGGAATTACACACCAGGTCTGGATAATCGACAATCCTGAAACTATAGAAACGCTGGTTGATGAATTTGATAAAATCCCCTCCACGTATATTGCAGACGGCCATCACAGAACAGCTTCAGCTGCAAAGGTGGGACTAAAGCGAAGAGAATCAAATTCAAACCATACCGGAAATGAGGAGTATAATTTCTTTCTGAGCGTACTTTTCCCTCACGACCAGCTTTATATCATGGACTATAACAGAGTAGTCAAAGATCTCAACAACATGACGACCGATGAGTTTATCTCTAAGCTAGAGAAAGTCATGTATGTAGAAAACTCCGGCTCACAACCTTTCAAACCCTCTCAGAAAGGGGAAATCGGACTGTATCTGGATGATACATGGTACAAGCTGACTGTAAAGGAAAACACGGTAGATTATAAGGATCCAGTCGCCTCATTGGATGTATCCATACTGCAGGAATCGGTGTTAAAGCCTTTGCTTGGCATAGGAGATATCAGAACGGATAAGCGAATAGATTTTGTAGGAGGAATTAGGGGACTAAAAGAGCTAGAACGCCGATGCAAGATAGATATGAAGCTTGCTTTTGCGATGTACCCAACCTCAGTCAAAGAGTTAATGGCAATCTCAGATGCTGGGCTGTTAATGCCCCCTAAATCCACTTGGTTTGAGCCCAAGTTAAGGAGCGGAATTTTTATTCACCAACTCACATAAGAAAGATCAAAGCGGTTTGTTGTCTAATCTGACATCAAACCGCTTTATTTATCCACTCTCTTCTCTTTAAAAAAATCCTGCAAAAGCTTTTTGCATTCTCCCTCCATTATCCCTTCATATATCTCCAGCTCTAAGTTGTTGGTTTTTTTCAACTCCCACCTTATGACTTCCAGTCCTTTTTCCTTTGAATCATTAGCTCCATAGATAAGAGTTTTCATTCTGCTGCCCCCTATGGCACCGGTGCACATTATACACGGTTCCAACGTGACGTATATCTCACAGTCATTTAGGCGCCAGTTTCCCAGCTTCTCAGCAGCCTCTCTGATTGCCAGTATCTCCGCATGGGCGGTAGGGTCCTGATAAGTCTCAACCATATTATGAGCTCTAGATATGATTTTCCCTTCTCTTGCTACAACTGCGCCTACTGGGACCTCTCCCAAGGCATACGCTTTTTTTGCTTCGCTAAGTGCTTCCTCCATGAATTTTTTCATCCGTTGCCCTCCTTTTTAAAAACAAAAAGAGGCATATATCATGCCCCTTTGCAAGTCTTAAAATTATAGCTTCTCAAGAGTTTCCATCACGTATTCGGCATACTCCGCTCCTGTTGCTCCGTCTTCCCTGCCTGTAATTACGTATTTTTTCTCGTAAACTCCGCATTTGTCAAGAGCACTTGATAAAGCTTCTGCCTCATCGATTTTGCCCATGTGCTCTAAAAGCATGACAGCAGCTCTCATTATGCTGCTTGGGTCTGCATATTTTCCTCTGCCTTCTTCTACCATCCTCGGAGCTGATCCGTGAATAGCCTCAAACATGGCATATCTCTTTCCGATATTCGCGCTTCCCGCCGTTCCAACACCGCCTTGGAATTCAGCTGCTTCGTCGGTAAGAATATCTCCATAGAGATTCGGAAGAACCATTACCTTGAAATTCGTCCTTCTTTTCGGGTCTATCAGCTTGGCTGTCATGATATCTATGTACCAGTCATCCCACTCTACTTCAGGGTAATCCTTGGCTATTTCCTTGGCAACATCCAGGAATTTTCCATCAGTAGCCTTTACTACATTCGCTTTTGTTACTACAGTGACTTTGTTTTTCCCTGATTTCTTCGCATACTCAAAAGCAGATTTGATGATCCTATGAGATCCTTCCTGAGTAGTTACAGTAAAGTCTATTGCAAGATCGTCGTTTACGTGGACGCCTTTGCTTCCTAGAGCGTATGCCCCTTCAGTGTTCTCTCTATAGAACATCCAATCGATGCCTTCTTCAGGAACCTTTACAGGTCTTACATTTGCAAAAAGATCCAGTTCCTTTCTCATCGCAACGTTGGCGCTTTCTATATTCGGCCATGGATCTCCCGCTCTTGGCGTGGTAGTAGGCCCTTTAAGAATTATGTGGCATTTTTTTATTTCAGCCAATACATCGTCAGGTATGGCTTTGTTGTGCTGAGCTCTATTTTCGATCGTTAACCCATCTATTGTTCTAAATTCGACTTTTCCCGTCTTTGCCTCATCATCAAGCAAAAACTCGAGTACCCTTTGTGCTTGAGATGTAATATAAGGACCGATTCCGTCTCCTCCGACTACCCCGATTATTACCTTGTCCAAAGAGTCGTAGTCGATAAATTCCTTTTCCTCTTTCATTTTTTCAATTCGAGCAAATTGTTCCTCTATTAATTTCCCAAAATGTTCCTTCGCGGCTTCAATTCTATCCAAAATAAGTCCTCCTCCATATTTTGCGACCGATACGTCAGGTTCGGTCTATGCAATGCACTGCGTTTGTTTTCAGTAAGAAATATTATATATTATAATGCATAAAAATTCAAGAACGCTTGTTTTTATCAATCCACTTTCTTATCCAATTGACAAATTCTATCACCATCCATGAAATGAGCACCACAATAGCGGCGCCTATCGCATATCCCAAATACTGAGAGAATCCTCCCGTATAATTCCTAATCAACCCACTAAATACATTGGTTCTGTCTCTGTCTCTTTGCCCGGCATCAGGACTGTTAAATCCGATCTCGTAGTCGCTTCCTGCCTGAACCACCTCAGCCAGATGATATCCTGTTGATAAGATCATTACTGCCACCAATGCCGATATTATTAAAATCTTATTCAAAATAAAACAGCTCCTCTATCGGACAATTTAGGTTTCATCTACTGATTCATTTCCTCTTCCACTGCTTTTTCTATCATCTTTCTTATCTCGCTGAGATCATTCTTATCGATTATGATTTCCCTAGTATTGTCCTTCAGCTTGACTTCATCACCAAGAATTTCCGGATCGTTGAATATTGTTTCATATATCTTGTTTTGAACCATCTGAGTATATCCGTCTTCTCTTTCTTCTATTAATTTCAACTGCTTCTTGACGTATGATTCCTTTTCTTCCAAAAGCGTCATTCTTTCTTTGATGGTCTTGGAAATCTGCTCCAGGTTTTGAATTGTCTGCTCTATTATTCTTTCCTTGCTCTTTACAACGGACGCCCTTTCTGTCAGCTCTTTTTCTTTAAGAGACAACTCTTCCTTGTCGGCAGGTTTTTTTTGATTTTCAATGCCTTCATTTTTTTGTTTTTCCTTTGCTTCCACCTGATGATACTTGTCGAAACACTTCTTTAGATCATCTATTCCGATATCTATCCTTATTGGACACGATATTGATTTTAAGGCATTTTCCTCTTCTTCTGCTTTAACCTTCTCAACTTTATCGATTATCTCATTCAATCTAGTCTCTTTAGAATCAAGCTTGTTTTCCAGCTCTTTGATTACTGCTTTTTTCTCTGCTATCTTGCTGTTCATCTCCATCAGAGCAATTTCTGCTTCTCTTTGCTTGTCCTCTTCCTCTTTGCTCTCTTTGGGCGATGAGATGTTATAGATAGCTCCTACAATATTTACCAAGATGATCTCAACCCCCGCCAAGACCATGTACATCGAATAGTTGTCTACTACGCCTTCATAGTAAAATAAAAATCCATAAGCTGCTGCATTTGCTATCAGTGCCCCTACCGTCATAACTACATGGTCAAATCGATTCATGCATGTGAATACAAAAATGGCCATCACAAAAATTTTAATGCTTATAAATTGAAAGAGCCAAGGCTCCAAAGTTTCGACAAAGCTTGGATCTATTCCAAAATATGAGTTTAGATAAATTGAAACAATATATGATAAAGAAATCAAACCTCCAGTTATTACAAACAAAAATATCATTCTCGACTGACTTTTCATTTCCAGCATCATCCCCTATTTCTATTCGGTGCTAAAGGTGATTATATCATATTTTCACCTGCATATCCTCTATAAATTGTCTACATTCCCTTATACTTTCCTGCAAGCTGGCTTAAATATTTTTTGGCTTCCGTCACCTTTCCATCTTCTAACCTGGCTCTTAAATTATCGACTATCTTTCTACCTATCATGTAGTCTACAACAGGATTTTCTTCTTTTTCAAATACAGGTTGCTGAAGTGTTTTTTCCTTTGGGTATTCAATCATATATTTATCTATGTGATATTTTAAATTCACTAAATCAGTATCATTTAGTTTTCCCACATCCCTGCAAGATAGCTGTGAAATAAGAGCAGGGAGGTAGACCTGCTTTCCGGCATTAAGGTAATATGTCCCTCCTTCTCTATCTTCAGAGATCCATCTGATGACAATATGAGCAATTTCATTGTTGTCATACGGAAATGGCAGAGCCGCTTCCGGCTCCAGCTTTAGGCCTTCCAATTCCCCGGATTCCATTTTTTTTATATTATGCGAGTCTTTATCAACGAACCATCCAAGTCTTAAAATCTTAGTTGCCGTTGAGCTATATTTGCCCAGCGCCTCCACCATTGCCTCACCGTTTCTGTACACTGCTCCCATCACGCTGTTGCATTCGTGAGCCGTAAGGGAGGATATGAATAAAAATTCTTCAACAGTTCTTTGCCTCATGATTTCCAAAAATTCCACCAATGAAAAAAGATTGGTTTCTATAGCTATATCGGGGAATGATTCACAAGCATTTATATTCTCCAGCTCGTAAGAGTAAATCACTAAATCCGCCTCTTCCAACGGCACATTTTTCCAGTCTTCTTCATTTTTAACCCTATGATTGAATATCTTGACCCTGCCGCAGTCTATGTCACTAACTTCGTGATTAACCACGTGCAGCTCCCGACAGCTTAAATCACCCAACCCGCACATTATGGCTTTGATCACCGGATTTGCGTTCACCATCACTATCTTTTCATACCCTCTTCCCTTCAAAGCAAGTTCTTCCACAGGAAAGGAATCGAAAAGGCTGTCGATGTCCCTTGCCACTTTTAACTCTTTTCCTTTGTCAATAATTTCTAGAGGACAGTCGGCTTTTATTATCGTCTTGAAAAATTCCATAAATTCTTCTCTTGATATGTTATTGGTATCCACGATCACTTTATCGTATTTTTCGACTCCCACGACGTATTCTAAAAAGTCTTTGTCACCTGAAAATCTGCTGTCATCCTGTACATTCTCTCCGTTTAGATAAAACACATCCGCATTCGGATGCAGCTCTTTGATTCTATGATAGCCATCCTGATTTTCGTTTTTCAATACTGCAATCACTTTGTCCGGCTCTGGCTCAGGCTCTGGCTCTGGCTCTGGCTCTGGCTCAGGCTCAGGCTCAAGTTCCAGCACTTGTTTTGTTTCTATATATTCCTCTGGCTCACGCTCAAAAGTTGAATCCTTTTTTAGCGGAACAGTCTGATCCTCCGAAAGTGCTCTTCTACGACTCTCGTAGAGCCGCATATTTTCCTCAGGGATATCTTTTATCTTTTCAAGCATCTCCTCTGACTCCCGGTTAAGCACCTTAACTTTATCCGATGCAGGTATTTCGATGCTTTTTTCATCAATGTTTTTCGATTTCATATTACGATTAGCTTTCTTTCCTCCAAACATCAGAACCCCTGCAATAGGAATGAAAATTATATCAAACATTAGATTTAATGACGCTAGTTGATATATGCTTTCGTATGAAGCATATGCTAAATAAAGCGCCGAGGTCCCGTTCAGCACAGCTATCATAAACAAAAATTTATAAAAAACGTACTCCTTTGCGATATAAAACATAAAGGGAATCAGAACAACCCCTTTTACAGATAAAAGGTATGGCGCAAGTATGTAAAATGACGTCATATAATCCTGACCCGGATAAATGTAGCTCATCGCATACAAAGAAGACAACAACGACAGGGCAAACAATGAAATAAAAACAACAAACCCCAACTCTAATCTTATCAAGCTCATCTTTTTCATGTCGCATCCCCCTAAATCTATTCGAAACACTGTTTATAGTTATTATATTCCAATAGATATCATTGTGCAACATAGGAAGACTTAAGAAATGTCCAAAAAAGCGCACCTGTTGCTGCTCCTAATGTATCTATTGCTACATCTTCAATCATCCCGGCTCTTCCTGGGACAAACATCTGATGAACCTCATCTGTTATTGCATATGCCATGCATAATGTGACGGCTACTAAAAAAGTTTTAATATCCAATTTCCCTCGGGTAATGAAAACTGCATTTAAAATTAAAACTCCCAAAATGCCATAGATGCCAAAGTGAGCTCCTTTTCTGATAAGCAAATGAAACAAATCCTGATTTAGCTCAGCATTTGGAATTATTACTGATATCCCATCTAATAAATATTTCAGGATTCCTCCACTCAGTCTGGCAGATTCTTCTGCTTGTTGAGCCGAGAATAAAAATATTACCCCCATCCAAGCAATTGCCAAAGACCAAGCAAGCCATTTTTTTTGTTTTTCGGTCAAGATAATACCCCTTTCATATAGAAAAATCTGCATTTTCATGCAGATTTTTCGCGTCACTTAAGTTTTATTTCCTTAGGGTATTCCCAATTCGTCAACTCTGAAAGGTCAAATGCTCTAGGCTCTTTGCCTTGGTTGATGGTAAGTGCCCTATAATACATTTCCGCAAGTTCTTCCACATAATTTGCCTTTAGCAAAGCCTCTTTTGGATCCTTGTCCACAGCAACCGCTCCATGGCTTTCCATAAGTATTAAATCTGCGATCTCTGCAGCCTTTGCTACTTTATCAGCAAGATCCATAGTTCCAGGCCTTCCATATTCCGCAACCGGCACGTAGCCTTCTTTCAGCCCCAAAATCGCACATTCATAAACGATAGCCGGAATAGGCTTGTTTACTATGGCAAAGCTGGTGGCAAATCTGGAATGGGTGTGGGCTACAGCGTTGATATCCGGTCTTTTCTTGTACAATGCAAGGTGGACCAATAGCTCACTGGTAGGCTTAAGTCCTGTCAATGCTTCAATTACGTTAGCCTCCAAATCTACTATGCAGATATCATGATAAGTCATCTCTTCTCTGTCGATTCCTGATGGCGTCACGGCAACGTACCCTGTTTCTCTGTCCATGATGCTGAAATTACCGGCACGATGCTTGCAAAGCCCCGACCTTTCAGCCTTTTGGGCGATATCCAACACCTGTTTTTTTACTGATTCCATCATAGCTATTCCCCCTAAAATAATATATTTATACTATATCAGTTCTTTTATTACCTTTTCAAGCCTGATCTTTTGTTCCGGTCTATTCATAGGGATATCGTACTGCCAACAGTCGAATACGTCTGCATCTTTTACTATTTCCTCAATCGGCGTTCCTATTAAATTTTTGGAACTGTGATTCTTGGCAGCATTTGCAATATTTTCAATTTCTTCTTCAGTAAAGTCTCCGCATTCTTCCAAGAGTTCCTTTACCGGCTCATAAGCATTATTAGCGTGATTTTCTTGCAGACCAGTTATAATCCTGCCGAAATCGTGAAGTATGCAAGCGATAGAAGCAATCTCGGAATTAACCCCTCTTTTCTTTGCCAGTATCCTCCCTATGGCTGCGCTGCTGGCCATATGAACTATCTCAAAATCGATAGGATATTCCCTTTCAAAATCTTTATTGTCGTGTTCTTTGATTTTTTTTAGAAGAAGGCTCTCTACCTTCATGATTCTTTTCAATGTTCATACCACCCTTTATTCAAATATGGTTCTCTTTAGGTATAGATGTTATTTTATCAAATATCGGTTGTAAATAGAACTCGCTTTTCATATTATTTTCAGCTATTTTGCAAGTATATTGTATACCTGTATCCCGTATGTTTTATACTGGTTTAATTAATTGGTTTCCCCCACTAATGTACTCTTAAATTCCCATCTATCAATTGACATGAAAATAAAAGTATGGTATATAATTTATTAGCACTCCATAAGATGGAGTGCTAATAAATTCAACAGAACAGGAGCGATCACTATGACAAAAAAAGCCTTCAAGGCGGAATCAAAAAGACTTCTCGACTTAATGATCAATTCGATCTATACCCACAGGGAGATATTTTTAAGGGAGCTTATCTCAAATTCCAGTGATGCCATTGACAAGATCTACTACAGAGCATTGACTGACGAAAGCCTTAAATTCGACAAGGACAGCTACTTCATCAAAATTATCCCAGACAAATCAAACAGAACATTAAAGCTGATTGACACCGGCATCGGAATGACAAAGGAAGAACTTGAGGATAATCTAGGCGTAATAGCAAAAAGCGGTTCCCTTGCATTCAAGTCTGAAAATGAGTTAAAAGACGGTTATGACATAATCGGTCAATTTGGAGTAGGGTTCTATTCCGCTTTCATGGTTGCAGACAAGGTTACCGTAATCAGTAAGTCACCTGACAGCGACAAGGCGTGGAAGTGGGAATCTGAAGGCGCCGAAGGTTATGTAATTGAAGAGGCAGAAAAAACTAATCCCGGAACTGAAATCCTACTTCACATCAAGGAAAATACTGAAGAAGAAAACTTCGACGACTACTTGGAGGAGTACAGGCTTAGAAGCATTGTTAAAAAATACTCCGATTTTATCCGCTACCCAATCAAGATGGACGTTTATACCAGCAAAGAGAAGGGGGACAGCGACGAGTACGAAACAATCGTCGAAGAGCAGACAATCAACAGCATGGTGCCCATTTGGAGAAAGAATAAAAACGATCTTTCACAGGAAGACTACGAAAACTTCTACTCTGAAAAGCATTATGGCTTTGACAAGCCATTAAAGCACATCCACTTCACCGTGGATGGTGCCATAAGCTACAGGGCGCTCTTATTCATACCTGAAACAAAGCCTTTCGACTACTATACAAAAGAGTACGAAAAAGGCCTGGAGCTGTACTCAAGCGGCGTTATGATAATGGACAAGTGCCCTGATCTAGTACCTGACTATTTCGGTTTTGTAAAGGGTCTTGTAGATTCCGAGGATCTGTCTCTCAACATTTCAAGAGAGATATTGCAGCACGACAGGCAGCTTAAGTTGATTTCCAAAAATATCAAGAATAAAATAAAGAGCGAGCTTTTATCTTTGCTTGAAAATGATAGGGAAAAATACGAGAGCTTCTACGAGTCTTTTGGAAGACAGCTTAAGTTCGGAGTCTATTCGGATTTTGGAACCAACAAGGATGAGCTTAAAGACCTGATGTTGTTCAAGTCTTCTAAAGAAAAGAAATACGCAACCTTGAAGGAATATGTGGGAAGGATGCCGGAAGATCAAAAGTTTATCTACTATGCATCCGGAGATTCAATAGAAAAAATCGACAAATCCCCACAAATAGAAGCAGTCCTGGACAAAGGCTACGAGTTCTTGTACTTCACCGAAGAGATAGATGAATTTGCCATAAACGTCCTAATGAGCTATTCTGACAAGGAATTCCGTTCTGTAGCAGGAAAGGACACCGGCATAGAGCCTGCAGACAAGGCCCTTGACGAGAAGGTCAAAGAAGAAAGTGCCGACCTTCTGAGAGATATGAAGGAACTACTTAAGGACAGGGTCTCCGATGTCAAGCTGTCAACCAAGCTCAGAAAGCATCCAGTATGCTTAAGCTCTGAAGGTGAGCTGACTATCGAGATGGAGAAGGTATTAAACACCATGCCTGATGGGGGAGGCGTCAAGGCCCAAAAGGTTCTTGAGATAAACCCTGACCACAAAATCTACAAATCCCTAATTGAAGCCCTTGCTTCTGACAAGGAGAAGCTTTCACTTTATACAGACATACTATACAATCAGGCACTGCTTATAGAAGGTCTGCCTATAGAAGATCCCGTTGATTTTGCTGATAAAGTATCGAAGCTTATGGGCTAATTTTAAAAAACACCCTGGAACCATCATCAAAGTTCCAGGGTATTGTTATTTACAACCTGAATTTCCCTATTGACTGCTGCAAGTTAACCGCCAGTTCGCTAAGGCTTTCAGTACGTTGTGTCAGCTCATCCATAGTTGCAGTCTGCTCTTCCACTGAAGCGGAAGCTTCTTCTGTGCCGGCTGCATTTTCTTCGGATATTGCTGACAAAGTCTCTATTACGGTAATTATCTCATCTTTTTTATTGGCCATCTCATTCATCGATCCATTAAGCTCTAAAAGCACGTTATTCATGTTTTCTATGGCATCGGAAATCCCTTCGAACTGAACGCCTGTCTCCTCAACGCTTTGCGTCTGTGCTTCTACAATGTCGTTGACCCTGTTCATTGTCTCCACAGCGTGATTTGTCTTATTGGTAAGATCGTTTATGACCTTCACTATTTCATCTGTGAAATTGTTGGATTGTTCTGCCAGTTGTCTTATTTCTTCTGCAACTACTGCAAATCCTCTTCCCGCTTCACCGGCTCTGGCAGCTTCGATTGCCGCATTGAGAGCTAAAAGGTTTGTCTGATCAGCTATGCTTTTTATCATCTTGCTCGCTTTTTCTATTTTTTCGCCGCTGTCCTTTGTGGCCTCTATTGCTGTTGCTACTTCGGTTACAGCATTTTTGCTCTCATTTGCATGCTCTACAAGTTCGCTTAAGATCACCAACCCTTTGTTTTTGCTTTGATCCACTTCAGAAGATACATTATTTAGGTTTTCAAGCTCTTCTTGATTTATGGCAACCAGCTCTCCTAAAATATAAATGCTTTCAGATCCAGTCTCAGTCTCTCTTGCCTGATCGCCTGCAGCTCTTGCGATTTCCTCTATGGCTCTGGATATTTCCTGGGAGACTACAGAAGATTGCTGAATGCTTGCGCTAAGCTCTTCAGAAGATGAAGCTACATCCTCTGAAGAGTCTGAAACCTGCTCTATAAAGCTTCTCACCTGGCCTGTCAGCTTGTTCAATGACAGCGCCAGCTTTCCAAGTTCATCATTTGAAAGAGCTTCTATGTCCTTGACGCTGATATTTCCATTTTCATCTTCCTTAATGCCCTCAGACATAAGCTTTATCTGTTTAACAATTTGTCTTAAAATTGCTGCGGCTATCAAAACAGCCAACAGTATTCCCGTTATGTTAATTGCAGCCATGACTATCTGAATAGCCTGATATCTTTCATTTGCCAGGTTATATTCTTCTTCAGCATTTATAATCTGATAGTCAACCAATAAATTTATATGGTTTGAAATCGGATCAATTTGCTGGTACAAGTCATTTTCTATATATTCAACAAGTCCCTCCATGTCTTGGTTGTTTATCAGGCCCCTCAACCTGCCAATAGACAGATTCGCTTGACCAAATAGAGATTCTGCATCCGAAACCAGCTTTAATTCTTCATCGCTTAATTCAAATTCCCTGTATTCATTCCAAAGCGTTCTGATAGCCTCTTGAGATTCATCCACTTCAGCAAGACCTTTTTCCCACGTAAACTCCCCGCTTCTAATTTTATGGGCCGCATCCACCACCCGAACTGCATAAAGATCTGCTATTGTTTTCAGCTTCTCCAAAGGGACGACATTATCAGTATATACGTTTTCAACGCCTTCGTTTGCCACCCTGATTCCATTCACTGCATAGACCCCGGATGTGATTGTCACTGCCAGCATCAACGCAACCAAAACAATTAATTTAACTCTGATAGACAGGTTGTTAAATCCACCTCTTAAATTGTTTTTTAATTTTCTTCCTGAATTCTTTCCAGATACTTCTTTTTCGCTTTTTCTCTTCATTTGTCCAAGCACTCCCTCCGCTAAATGATATTCCCTTCGCTACTTCCCTCTGGTTATTTATTATCAAACACAACAACCTTAATATCGGAGGTTTTAGCAGAAATTTAATACTTAAAGACAAAAAAAACGATGCGAATGTATAACTCGCACCGATTTTAAAATCCAATTATTTTCCTAGCACTTCCATAAGCTCATCTACGGTTTCTTGAAGTTTTACTCCTGTCAAAAAACTCCTTCCGTTTATCACCGGAACACCGCTGCCTTCGGGTATCTGAGTTGTGCTTACTATAACGTCCGGCTTCAATGTTTTTGCTTTTGATAAAGCCTCTGAAGCCTTGCATTGCACCGTCATGCAGTCAATGCCCTTTTCCTTGCATATTTTTTCGATTTTTTTCGCGACCACCGTTGATGTCGCAATAGCCGTTCCACAAGCCACCAGTATTTTTTTCGCCATTGTGTAACCTCCTTATAACTTCTCCTCTTTGTGCTTCACATTATTGATACCCAGTATTTCTGTATTTAATAATTAAATTTGGAATATTATTTATTGTTTCTCACCCTTCACAATTCCTTCACAAGTTTTTATTATACTATCATAGTAATCTAAAGAGAATAATCGGAGGTCATCATGGAAAAGAACATCAAAATTTATGATATGAGCTGCACATCATGTGAACAAAAAATTGAAAAAAGAATAGGTGCCATTAATGGCGTCGAGAGCGTTAAGGCAAGCTTTAAGAACGAGTCTGCTCAAATTATATACGATGATTTAATATGTTCTGAACAGGAAATTAAAGATGCTATCGTCAAATCGGGGTATCGTCTTGAAAAATCCTCAGACTATAAGTTCATTGGGATGGTATTGATTGTCGGGGCGATCGTTCTTTTAGGATTTCAAACAGCTGGATTTGATATGGAATCCATGCTACAGGGGGCATCATATGGTGTTTTGTTATTGATTGGAGTCCTTACTTCTCTTCATTGCGTTGGCATGTGTGGAGGCATTATGCTATCCCAAAGCATATCGGAGAAAACATCCGAAAGCAGGTTTCAATCTATCAAGCCTGCAGCTTTATATAACCTTGGCCGAGTGACCTCTTATACCATACTAGGTGGTTTTGTAGGAGCAGTAGGCTCCATATTTTCCATCTCGCTAGCGGCTCGTGGTGGTATACAAATATTTGCAGGGATTTTTATGATAGTAATGGGCTTTAATTTAGCTGGGTTCAGCTTTTTCAAAAGATTCAATTTTAGGCTCCCATCCTTTTGTGCAAAAGGCAGTTCCTACAAATCTCCATTTGCAGTTGGATTGTTGAATGGTTTTATGCCTTGCGGACCTCTTCAGACCATGCAGCTATTTGCCCTTGCAGCAGGCAGTGCCTCAAGGGGAGCCTTGTCCATGTTTTTTTTCTCTTTGGGAACTGTCCCTCTAATGGTTTCATTCGGAGCTATATCCGGATTGCTGAGCAAGGGAAATACGAAGAGAATATTAAAATTAAGCGGCGTATTGATTATACTGTTGGGTCTAATAATGGGCAACAGAGGATTTGCTCTTGTAGGTATAGATGTCAATCCTGTTAGAGTCTTTGCAAACGAGCTTTCTCGGTTCAGAGGTGGATCCCAAGGCAATGCTGTTCTGGCACGCATTGAAGATGGAGTGCAGGTCATTGAGATGACCGCTGACAACAGGGGATATTCCCCAAATGCTTTCTATGTTCAAAAGGATATCCCTGTTAAGTGGGTAATAAACGGAGAACAAATAAATTCATGCAACAATGCTATCGTAGCCCGCAGCATCGGATTGGAAGAAAAGCTTTATTCAGGCGAAAATGTCATAGAGTTTACTCCAGGAGATGAAGATATAAATTTCAGTTGCTGGATGGGAATGATCCGGGGGGTCATTTTGGTTGTAGACGAGCTTGAAACGGTCGACCCAGATGCAGACAATGCAGCCATCCCCCCACAATCATCCGGTCCTAGCTGCTGCTCCGTTCCTGTTGACGGGCAGTCCCCAGAAGAAAACACGAGCATTTATGGGGATGATATCAGCCTGGTTCCTACTGAAATTCTAATTGAAAAAGCAAATCCCTTTGACAATGTCTTGTCTTTCAAAGGAACAGGATACGAATTGCAGCCACTGATTGGCATATTAGAAACCGACAAAGATGCACTCGTTCAATTAGATTTATCAGATTTTTTCGACAAGGAGGACACTTATAACATCATTAACAATGAAACCGGATCTGTAGTCCAATCATTTGCTGTATACGATGATATAACTGAGATCTCCTTTGCTCCAGACATTGCCGGAGCCTACTTGATAGCAAAGAATCAGTCCCTGATTGGAATAATCCACGTTACCGATGAACCGGAGGACTTAGATATTGAGTCTGTCAGAGACTTGTATTTCGACTAGTAAGACAAATGAAAAGCTGAAGGCCAAAACGGCCTTCAGCCTTTCATTTGTCTTTATTAGAGCTTTGCTTAATAATTTTTTTGTCCCGCTGGCTGCTCTTCCCCTTGTTTAAATCACAACAGTCTAGCCTTGTTCTTCCAAAGTTCTTCTTGTTCTGCTCCGCAATTTTTTCCAGATATCTTTTCATAAACTTCTTCATTGATTTTCCCTCCAATACTTAATACAATAAATGTTACCAGAAAAATATGAAGATATGATGAATCTTGAAATCACATATTAAAAACTACTTCAAAAACGCTGCCTACTCCCAAGCTGCTATTCACAGATATCGACGCATTGTGATATTCCAGTATCTTTTTAGCTATTGACAAGCCCAATCCGTTTCCTTCAACTATATTTCTGCTCTTGTCATCCCGGTAGAGCCTCTCAAAAATATATGGTACGTCTTCTTCAGATATTCCTACCCCCGTATCCTTAACTACAACTGCAGGTTTGCCATCTTTAGTCGTTAGCAAAACCTCCACGCATCCGCCGTCTACGTTGTATTTTATAGCATTTGAAATAAGATTTATAAAAACCTGCTTCAACTTGCTCTTGTCTGCCGATACACATATATTTTGCTCATGATCCCATATAAACTTCAATGCTACGTTTTCGGATTTTGCGGTTATTTCGAATCTCATGCAGACCTCTTTTAAAAGCTCCTGCAAATTGATTTCCTCAAAAACAAATTCAGTATTTTGATCTTCCAAGTCATTTAATGCATTTAAATTTTCCAATAGCTTTCCAAATCGTATTACTTCATCGTTTATCATATTTAAGCTTTCGTCGTTTATAGGAATAATTCCGTCTATCATGGCTTCCACATTATTTTGCAGTATATTCAGTGGGTTCCTAATCTCGTGAGATATGTCGGATATCAACCTTTTTCTCAAATCATCCTGCTTTTCAAGCTTTTGTGCCAAAGTATTCACGCTATTTCTCAGCATTTCGATTTCCACTATTCGGCTTTTGGATGACGAGACGCCACCGTATTCTCCCCTTGATAGGGCTATTGATTGATTAGCCGCCTTCTTTACAGGTTCTGAAAAATGCTTTGAAATATAGAGCCCCAACATAAATGTGGCGAACATTGTTATTCCTCCGCCTACAAAGATGCTGTTGTTGACCGCATTTTTAAACTCTATGTCCGAACCTGTCAAAAGCAGTGCCGAGTACTGCCCTATCTCTACAAAGCCTACTACCCCTCCATTATGCTCTAGATTGTAGCTTTGAGTGGTATACACGCCGCTTTCCTCTATCGGCATAGTGCCAAGGTGCAATCTGTTTCTTAAATCATATGGATCCATGCCCCATATGATATTTTTATTTTCATCATACAGAGTCAGGCAGTAGTTGCCCATGTATGCCTCATGCAATGTGCTCAATCCAGAATTCTCGTTCCATTCACCTTCAATAGCATATTCTGCTTCCAGACTATTTATAATCTGATGGCGTCTTTCCTCTTGGATGTTCTCTACATATTTATCAAACTTGTTGCCGACAGTGTAATTCACAAAAATCCCTACTAGAAGAACCGATATGAATGAGCATACAAAAAACATTATTCCCAAACTTTTTCTAAATGTCTGCATCTTTGATTCCTCCGAATTTGTACCCTGCTTTGACTACAGTCAATATATATTTCGGATTTTTTGTGTCCTTCTCGATTTTTTTTCTTATGTTTTTAATATGAACGTCCACGGTTCTGTCACATCCGTCAAAATCCATGCCAAAAACACAGTCTATAAGTCTTTCTCTAGATAAAACCCTGCCCTTATTAGAGACTAGAGCATTCAATATCCCATATTCATTGCTCGTTAGATAGACCTCCATTTTGTTAACTGTTATCCGTCTTCTCTCGTGATCGATTTTTAAGTACTCATCTTCAAAGAGAGTTTCTTCCCTATTTGGAAATCTTCTGAACAATGCATTGATCCGTGCGCACAGCTCTCTAGGACTAAAGGGCTTCACCAAATATTCATCTGCCCCCATATCAAGTCCTTCTATCCTGTCGCTCACAGTGCCTTTTGCAGTGAGCATGAAAATAAACACTTCCGATATTTCCCTTAGGTTTTTGCATACTTCTTCCCCGGATAAATCAGGAAGCATCAAGTCCAATATGACCAGATCGTATTTTTCGTTTTTGAATAATTCAAGCCCAGCTTCTCCGCTATCTGCCGCTGCCACCTGGTAGCCTTCCCTTTCTAAGTATGCCTTGATTACTTTTCTTACGGCCGCCTCATCTTCGATTATTAGAATTTTCTTCAACCAAATTCCTCCAAACAACAATATCATTATTAATTATATCATCTTTATAGGGTATTTTGTTGGTTATCATTTTTTTTTACACTTTGTTAGCATTTGTTGTATAATGAATTCGAGGAGGTGTGATCGTGAAGCGTATCGGTGGTAATTTTTTATTTGGAATTTTAATACTTCTATTTGGATTGGCATTGCTGATTAATAATTTAGGTATTATGGACATCAGCATCGGCAACATCATCTCAACTTGGTGGCCTCTATTTGTGATAGCCGGAGGGTTAAGCCTTCTTCTTAATCACGGCAGCAAGGGAGAGGTTCTCTCAGGCATATTCATATTATTCCTCGGAGCAGCTTTTCTGCTCGGAAACCTTGAGGTTTGGAATATCAACTTATCTTTTGTATTTAAACTCTTTTGGCCTACCATGTTGATTCTTATTGGAGTTTCGTTCTTGACCGGAAAAAGGGGCAGCGGGAAATCTAATTATGCGATCATGGGCGGTGTGGAAAGAAATAAGGAAGCTTGGACTCTAGATGAAACGGGTTTTGTTGCTTTCATGGGGGGAATCGAACTAAATTTTAAATATGCTGAAATCCCGGAAGGAGAAACCATAATAGATTTGACAGCCATCATGGGCGGCATTGAAATCAGGGTCCCAAAAGACATTGATGTAGAATGCAAAGGTTCCGTCATACTTGGAGGCTTGGAGCTTTTAAGCAGATCTACAGGCGGTTTGATTGCAAGCACCAGCTCCTCACAAAGGGGAACGGGTGATTCAAATAAAAAACTCACCTTTTACTGTCGTGCAATTATGGGAGGCATCGAAATCAAGTCGATAGATTGATAAAAGCTTCGGATATTCTCCGAAGCTTTTATTCATATCATATTCTTATAATTTGTAGCTTACAATAATTTTTTCATCTAACGCTCTGAAGGTGAAGCTTTCGGTTATGAATAGCCTTATATTTTCGTCATCGTGAGATTCATATCCGATTGAAAAATCCTGTCCGATAGTAAGTTCAAAATTCTCATTATCGTAAGGAATCAAGAACGCTCCTTCAACAACAGTGCTAAGAAGTATCTTTCCGTCGATTAACGACTCGATTCTCTTGATCAAAGGATATCCCTGAACATCCTTGTTCAGCCTTCTGTAGGCTTCTTCTCCAACAATCAATGCAAATGATCCTTCCTCAAAGTTTTCTTTGAGCATTATCAGTCCTTCGGATATCGCCTCCATAATCGAAGAGCCGTCATCTCCAAAAGAAACAACATCATTTGAAGCAGCTTTTTCTAAGCCTTCTATGCCCCCGTGTTCAAAGCCCTTGTATACGGCATTCTCTTCAAATTCAGCGATCTTCTTGACAGCATCCTCTAGATTTCCCAAATCAATATCCTTGGCTCCTCTTGTGATGTTGTCAAGCTCCCATCTGCTCAAGTTGAAGCTAACTCTGGCTTCCACCAGAGGCTTGACTTTATATATGCCTGTCTTGACGTCATCCTCCCCTTTGTTGATTACTAATCGACCTTCGGACAAAGTTGTGAAGTCCCAACCCTTTGGTCCGTTTACTTTAACTGCCTTTCTTGCAGTCAGGCGGCTCTTAAGCACTTCTTCTGCCCTTGCATCTATTTCATCCCACGCCGACTGTGCGAGCGGCGCCATGCTTCTTTTCAACATATCCATATCTTATACCCCTTCCTTATTTTAAGTCTCCAATATTAATGCCTGAAGATTTTTTGACTTCTCCAGACTCTTGATTCTCCTCGGCTTCCAACACAGAGCCTTCTGCAAAAAGATATGTTTTTAGCTCTTCGTCCCATTTATCCATATTTCTTCTCAGCCACTCAATGGTCATGCAGGCATGCTCAATTTCTTCATCTCGGTTATGTGCCATTATTCCTTTTAATTCAGGGTCATTTGTCCCTTGAACTCTTTGATTGTACCAATCGACGGCCTCTAGCTCTTCTTTCAGGCTGTTGATTGCCCGGGAAATATCCCTGGTCTTGTCATCTAGAGTCTCAAATGGTTCATGATACTGTGACATATTCATTCCTCCTAACAGTAGCTTCTTTTAGTATCACTAACTATTCTACCCATTCATTTATTAAATAATCAACTATGCGCCAAATTTTATGGCTCAAACTATTATTATGCTCTGCATAAAAAAAGGCTCAGACTTTAAATTCATCCGAGCACTTGCCTTTTTAAAACTTATTTAATCCGTTAAGTGATCCACTGCCCCTGCATATTTATCTTTACCAACTGATTCGCGATAATTCCAGAAGCCACCCCGAGAAGGGCTCCCAATAAAATATCTGAAGGGTAGTGCACGAAAAAGTACATGCGCGAAAACCCCATGAGAACCGCCGATGACCAAATTAATAGGCGCTGATTCTTAAACCTGTTGGCCAAAACTATTGCGGCTGCAAATGACGACGATGTGTGTCCGGATGGCAGTGAATAGCCTGATGCATGCACCATGTTAAGCTCAAAGTAGGAATGGACTTGGAATGGCCTCGACCTTCCAATCAAAGGCTTTAAACCAAACTCTCCTACCAACGTTATCAGAATCAATGAGAAAAAAAGGGTTATGCCAGTTTTTCTATACTTTGGAATGGCTATTAAAATCATGGATATCGCTATCCAAATAAAGCCCTTGTTTCCAAGTGTAGTTATAAAGTAAAAAAAATAATCCCATAAGGTGCTGAAATCAACACTGTCAATCCACATTAAAAAACGCAGATCCATGCTTCTTATTACATCTATCATTAGTTAAATCCTCCATAAATTTATATATTCACAAAAGCCTAAGGTTCATAATGATCTTCCTCATAGTCGTATTCCGGCTTCTTTTTTGTTGACTTATTGGTAAAACAATCATATCTGGACTGTTTCTTGTTCATTTTATTCAATACGTCATATTCGTCTTCTTCGTAATCAAACTGTCTATTAAAAAAATTACCGCTTGCCATTTTCTTAATTCCTTTCAAATCTAGTCATTTCTTTAAATCATATCATTCCAGCGATACAGAATTCCCCTATTATGCTTATCTTTGATTCGTCGCCTGCTCTTACCATATCAAATATCTTTTCCTCCAATATTATAGCATGTTTCTAGTTTATATTACAGTCACATCTTGACATTTGCTTTAAAAAGTGTTACGATGAACGAGTACTTAAATTGAACTTAATAGTATTAACATCAATTTTCATTAATTGGCGCTCGTAATTTTTACAGTGTACCCTGATTAAAGAATTGTTTGTTATCTGTTTTGCAAAGATTTAGGAATTAATAATTAGGAGGTACACGATATGAGCGGTACAGTAAAATGGTTTAATTCAGACAAAGGATTTGGTTTTATTACAGGAGATGACGGAAACGACGTTTTCGCACACTATTCTCAAATCCAATCAGACGGATTCAAAACTTTGGAGGAAGGTCAAAAAGTTACTTTTGACATCGTTCAAGGTCCTAAAGGTCCTCAAGCAGAAAATATTGTAGTTGTAAAATAATTAACTAGTATATTTTAGCCTTATGATCATTCATAAGGCTTTTTTATTTTTTGGCATGGTATGTAACGCGCAATTTAAGGCGGGGTGAACCCCGCCTTAAATTGGCGTTATTTAGTCCTCAAACGGGAACTTATGGTCAAGTCCCAAAACATCTCTCACCTCTATAAGCTCCTTTTGGACGTCTTCTCCTATCGGAACGCCCTTATCTTTTCTTTCCAGCCATGATAGGTATTCTTTTTCTCCAGCAGTGTAAATCCTTTCTTCTCCAGGAGCCACTTGGGATGCTCTAAGTTCTCTTAAAATATCTCCCGCAGTCTTTTTAAAGCTTTCTGCACCTAAAAACGCTTCAGTATCTATCGCTATAAAAAAGTGGCCCAAGTGATATGGCACTTTTTCCCCGTGGGAACCGAGGCCAGTTAGCATCTTCATGTAGCTTCCAGCCTGAAGTGCTGCAGATAATATCTCTACCACCGCAGCATATCCATACCCCTTGTATCCTCCGAGCTCCTCGCCTATTCCTCCCAATGGCGCCAGAGCCGCGTCTTCTGTTACCAGGTCTTTCAGTATCTGTTCGCTGTCAGTCATAGCAGAACCATCTCTTCCTATAACCATCCCTGCCGGGGTTTCCTTTCCGATTCTCGCATAGTACTCTATCTTTCCCCTTTGGGTTATGCTCGTTGCACAGTCAAGAACGAATGGAAAAGGTTCATCGGTGGGAAGCCCAAATGTCAGGGGGTTGGTGCCCATCATATTTTCCACACCAAACGTAGGTGCAATCGACGGTCTGGCATTTGTCCCGGTTATGCCGATCATACCTTCTTTTGTGGCCATTGTGCTGTAGTAACCCGCTATTCCGTAATGAGTGGAATTTCGAACAGCTACCATTCCCATTCCGTATTTCTTAGCTTTTTTTATTGCCATTTCCATCGCCTTATAACCGATTACCATTCCCATTCCGTCATGGCCATCGACTACAGCAGTAGTAGGTGTTTCCTTAAGTATTTCAAATTTGGTCACGGGGTTTTGTATGCCTGCATTAATCCGGTCGACATATATTGGCTTAAATCTGTTGCACCCATGGCTTTCAATTCCTCTTTTATCGCTTTCCATCAATACATCTGAACAAATCATAGCTTCATCTTTGGGAACCCCGAGTTTTTCAAATGCGCAGGTCATAAAATCTCCAATCAGCTCCCAGCTGACATATGGTCTTGTTTCCACATAATCACTCCTTAATTTGTTAAAGTCATTCTATTTTACCACAAAAGCATCAAAGCGTTTAAATGTTTTTTTCTTCCTCTTTCGCTCCAGTGCCTCCATTGTCCTTTTTGTCATTTTCGATGTCTTTCCTATTCTCGTAAGATTCGATAAGTCTTTTTGCAACCTTTTCAAATACGGTGCCCTCGGGATAGGTTCCACCATCATCTTCTTCTCCCGCCTCGGTATCTGTAAGAAGGAATATCCCTTCTTCAATAGTCTTGACTGCATAGATATTGAACTTTCCTTCTGCGACGGCATCCAGCAGTTCGTCTTTAAGCATCAGATCTTCGATATTTTCATCCGGAATCATTACCCCTTGATCTCCCGTCAGTCCTTTGGAATTGCATATGTCGAAAAAGCCTTCTATCTTTTCAACTGCGCCCCCAATCGGCTGAATCTTGCCTCTTTGATCCACCGATCCGGTAACTGCGATATTTTGCTTTATTGGAACTCCAGAAAGACTCGATAGTATGGCATAAAGCTCAGCACTCGACGCACTATCTCCTTCCACTCCCTGATAATTCTGCTCAAAGGTAATCTGAGCAGTCAAACCAAAGGGTTTTTTCTTGGCAAATGTTCCTCCAAGATATCCCACCAAGGTGTATACCCCTTTAGTGTGAATACTGCCGCTCATACCTGTCTCCCTCTCAATATGGATTACCCCGCCTCTTCCCATATAAGTTCTAGCCGTTATCCTCATTGGAATCCCAAAGGAATAACCACTTAATCCAATCACAGACAATCCGTTTATCTGGCCTACCTCTCGCCCAGTTGTCTCTATTCTGATTCTTCCCTTTACTATTTCCTCATGTATTTTTTCTTCCAGCTTGTTAAGCCTGTACTTGCGCTCATCGATGGCTTTTTTCACATGCCTCGAATCCACAATCTCACTATCGTCCATCGCCGCAAAAGCAGAGGCCTCGTAGACAATATCCTTTATGTCGTTGAATCTAGTGGACAGCTTGTTTTGATCAGCAGCCAATCTGGATCCATATTCCACTATCCTGGCCAGGGCCAGCTTGTCAAAGTGCTTTAAATTGCCCTCTCTGCACAGCGTACTGACAAATGATACATATTGGCAAACATTTTCATTATTTCTGGGCATCTCTATGTCAAAATCCACTTTTATTTTGAACAGCTTCTCAAAATCCTCGTCTGAGCTGAATATGGCGTAAAATATGGGAGTTCCTATCAATAGTATCTTCACATCTAAAGGTATAGGCTGTGGCCTAAGAGTCGTGGTTGGTATAAGCCTATACTGCTCGCCCATGTTCTCCACTATAGCTTCTCTATATTTCAAGGCTTTCTTAAGAGCATCCCAAACAAATGGATCCATGAGAAGATCTTTTGCTTGCAGAATAAGATATCCTCCGTTAGCCCTTTGAAGAGCTCCTGATTTTACCATCGTAAAGTCAGTAGTCATGCTCATCATATGACTCTTATATTCTATTTTGCCAAACAAATTATAATAGTTGGGGCTGGATTCGATGATTACCGGCGCGCCTGATAGCCTTTCGTTATTTACAAAAAGATTTACGCTGTATCTGGTGAACCTGCTTTCTTCGTCTTCGAAGTAAAAGCCATTTTCGTCTACTATACCACCCTCTTCTTGGTTTTCCTGGTGTCCTTGCTGCTGAAATGTATATTCCAATCCGCCGCCATGACCTGCTGTCTTGAATATCCTGTGATTTTCCACAACATCCTTGAAAACCCCTTCTAAGTATTCAAGGATTTTGGGGAAGTCTCCGTATTTTTCCTTCAACCTATTTACTGGCACTTCAGCAGCAGCATAGGCGATTTTTTTTTCAAGTTCGACTATCTGTCCATTGCCTTGCTTTTCCAGGTTTTGACCGTATCTCATGGTCTCGTTCATTTTTTTCTGAAGCTGATGCATCTTCTCTTCGATTTTTTTTCTTTCATCTATGGAGTACTTTTCGTATTCCTCCTGCTGTATAGGTTGTCCGTTTTTAACAGGCAAGAATAAAACCCGACCGGGCAGCTGTTGCAACATGAACCCTTCATCATTAGCTTCCTTTTCGACTTCGTGAAGCATGTCCACCAGCTTTTTTCTGACGGACTGGATTATTCTGTCTCTTTGCTGTCTATAGTCGCTACCTTCAAATGCCCTTGGTATTAGTATCTTTAGCTCCGAAACCAGTGCTTCCATGTCTTTTTTGAACACCTTGCCTTTTCCTGCCGGAAGAGAAACCGACATCGGATTGTCTCTGTCGTTAAAATTATATATGTAACACCAGTCCATTGGCACAGGTTTGCCCTTAGCTGCTTGTTTAACTGTACTTTCGGTGTATGTGCTTTTCCCTGTACCTTGGGCTCCAGCTACAAATATATTGTATCCGGTTGAATCCATGTTCAAGCCAAAATCCATCGCCTTTATGGCTCTTTCCTGACCTATGAAATTCTCAAAGGGCTCTACATCCTTGGAAGTAGAGCAAAAATCAAGTTCGCTTTCACCGCCGCAAATCCTTTTAAGTTTTTCTATTCCTACTTTAAATTTCTCTTCATTCCCCATTGAACATCCTCCTAAAGACCGTAATCGTATTCAACTCGTTATCTTCTATATACCCTTTTTAAGATGACGTAACAGTGCTAAAAATAAAAAACCCCAATGAATTTCATCATTGGGGAAATGTGCAGAGCATATTAAAATAATTACCTAATAAATTGAATGAATATAAAGAACGGTATCCAAGTATATGACTGTGCTCCAATTGCAAGGTTTGTTACTTGAGAACCTTCCATCAAAAGAGTTGGATCTACTACACCCAAAAGCTCTGTCATCATCGGAGCTGCATATGTAGCAAGATAAAGAATGATTATACTCTGGATAGTTCCATGTATCAATGCCCTAAACAAGTTTCCTCTGTTGGGAAGAATAGAGCATATATTGTAAAAAGTAAGAACAGACAGGTCTGCAAGAGGAAGTACGGTAACACCCGGCAATACAAAAGCAAGCACCAAAGTGATTGGAATCATGATAAGGGCGATAGATACTACGAATGGATGTCCGATAGCAACCGCTGCATCAAGACCAATGTAAACTTCTCTTCCTGGGAATCTCTTTTCCATGAACTGATGCGCGCCTTCTGAAATGACCATAAGTCCTTCCATCAAAAGAGCTATCATTCTTGGAAGAAGCACAAGTACTCCGGCAACTCCCATTGCTGTGTTAAGAACGACTCTGATTTCCATTCTGGCGGCAACTGCAAGCCCTCCACCGATAACCAGTCCGAGCATCATAGGCTCTCCAAGTAGTCCAAGTCTTTCCTGCATCTTCTCTGTCGTCCAGTTGATGTCTTTGATCCCTGGAATTTTGTTAAGCAACCAATCCATCGGGTAAGAATAAAGCGCCTGTGATACGGCTTGAGTATGAGGCAATGATATTCCTTCAAGACCTAGAATATCCGCACAATCCGGTTGAATCCAATCGGCAATCTTAAACACTACAGCCATATTGATCGCAGCTGAAACCGCAGCCAATATATAGCTTAGAGTCGATCTTTCGCCGATCAGCACGATCGCGCTACCGATGAAAAGTGCATGCCAGTAGTTCCATATATCTATATCCATTGTTTTTGTCCATCCAAGAGCCAACATGATGATGTTGGTCGCCAAAATGGTTATGAATATGATTGGAACAACGTCGGTACCCCATGCTACTGCAGCACCTGCCGGCCATCCGATATCGATTGCGTTGTTTCTAAGTCCGTAGACCTCAACAAGTTCGTTGATAACCGGTGTGATGGTATTAACCATAAGGCCTATAACTAGGTTAAGTCCTATAAATGCGATACCAAAGGTGATCGCCGCTCTGAAAACGTCAGAAAAACGCTGCCCAAGCGCTATACCTAAAATCATTAAGATTACCGGCATCATTACTGATGCTCCTGCTTCGATGATCCATGTAAAAAAACCTAATACTAAATCCATTGAGTTATTTCCCCCTCAGTTCAATTTTATATCAGCTCACTATGTTGCCAATATCAAGTGCTAAACTTAGCCTTTTAACACTTCAACCAATTCTTCGATTGTCTTTTGGAGGTTAACTCCAGTAAGAAAAGATCTTCCGTTGACAACCGGCACTCCCGGATCACCCGGTATTTGGCACGTACCTACAACAACATCCGGCTTAAGCGTCTTAGCCTTTGAAACAGCTTCGGAAGCTTTGCATTGCACTGTCATGCAATCGATGCCCTGCTCTTTGCACATTTTTTCAATTTTCTTTGCTACTACCGTCGACGTTGCTATTGCCGTACCACATGCCACTAAAATTTTCTTTTTAACCATATTTTTCACCTCCAAATGAATATTGGCAAATTGTGAGTAATATACATATCTGCCTTTTTAGCCCTTCTCGTTATATCGTTTACATATATAACTGAAATTATTCTCTCATAATGCTTCTGGAATTTCAAGCATTTTTTGCTATGTTCCTTGTATACATTTAAGCGCAATCAACTTTTATTCTAGAAGCCTTATTGCATTGGAGAATAACTTTCCTTATTTTATCATAAAAATCCATCTTTTCATAATTGTATACAGTATCATTTTAAAGCAGTAAAATATAATTTATTTATTTTCTTGTAATCGTTATCAATTCCATCTAATGTTATATATGTATTCATAGTTTATACTCGTTTAGCTTTTGACTATTAAAAAACTGCAGACTTTCGAATTCATCTGCAGTTTAGTATATTACTCTAAAAGAGCATCCTCGACGGCCTTTCGTATCACAATACTGCTGTAGGTAGCTCCTGATATAGCTTCAACATCAAGGGATTGGCTATTTACTATATCCTCGACGATGCTTTCACCGTCTTTTCCTTGACCGTTATCGTGCTTTAATATTTCAATTTTATCAATTTTATGATTCGAAACCTCCACCTCAACTTCTACCGATATTGGAAAAGCGTCGTGGCTGCCAAAATAAATTCCATCAGGTACCTGGGTTAGGTCAACTTGCTCTATTTCAAGCTCAGTCAATCCTTTAAGATTTTTTTCAATATTTGATATTACGATTTTGCCTGTTACCGCTAATGCCACCACAAATATCAATACGATCAACAATATTTTGTGTGATTTCTTCATCTTTAACTCCTCCATTTTTTAAAATCGGCAAAACTCTCCTGAATCAATCAACTACTTAATTTTTTCTCCGATCCTCTGATACACCACCTTGTTAGACATCCATGCCCCTGCAACCCCAAGCATATAAATCACTGCCGACAATATGAGGATGAAAACCCATCCTCCGGTCAAGCGATATATGGCATTGCCAGTAAAGTAATATGCCGCTGCCGATGCACATAAGACAGCCATTACCGGATAGATTCCAACCGCTAGAAGCATCTTTCTCAAGGTACCGTAATTTCTAAAAATTATAAAAGCTATCAGCTCTGCACTGACGCCTGCAGACACTATTGCAATAGACATCACTATAGACACAGGTGCCATCAAAGCCCCAAAAACCAGATTTACAGCAGACATAACTCCTATCTTTTGAACCTTTCTAACAGGGATAAACATCATAAATCCCAAAAATGGAGCAAATACGACGAACTTAAGTCCCGGCACAGGGAAAAAGCTTCCTGCAATATAAAAAACATATCCTACAACAACCGTCAATGCGGCTACGACGCCTATTAGCGTAATATCTTTCACAGTATATTTCATATGTCATTCCTCCAACGAAAAGTTTTATTACATTGATTCTATCACAATTTTATCCCATGCTCTAGAAATTATCAATTTGATATGGTATAATGATATCGAATTACGATATCGCTATATATACCAAAAAATTAGAAAGAAGGTGCCGCCTTGAAAGATTCCATTTTAAGAAAATTCTTTTTGGGTTTTATTCAGATACATATACTTCACCACGCAAAAAAAGAGCCTCTCTACGGGGCTTGGATGATAAAAGAACTGGAAACCCACGGTTATGATATGAGTCCAGGAACTCTCTATCCTCTGCTTCACAGCATGGAGGAAAAAGGTCTCCTTGAACGAAAAGACCTGCTTGTCTCCGGTAAAATCAGAAAATACTACAGCATAACTCCACTTGGTGAAGACGTTTTGGTGGAGGCAAAGGAAAAAGCTTATGAGCTCTTTAAGGAGATCAAATGATTTTAGAAAGGAAAAGTTTCTATGTACGATTTGAAAAACATAAAATTTAAAGACATCTTGGACATTAAAGAAATCAAGATACCAAGAGCAAGAATCACATGCATAGTAGGTGAAAGCGGCAGCGGAAAAACCACTCTTCTCAGGATGCTGAATAACCTGACAAGTCCTGATTCAGGAGACATTTCCTATGACGGGCAATCAATATTCCACATCGACCCCGTGATACTTAGACGAAAGGCGGTAATGCTTCCTCAGACACCAGCCATATTCAGCGGCACTGTAAGAGACAACCTGCTGATAGGACTGAAGCTTTCTCAAAAGCTCGAAGTTTCCGATGAAGAGCTTATCAAAGCCATGGAAATGGTTAGATTGTCTAAAGATCTCGACTCTGATGCAGATCTTTTATCAGGGGGAGAAAAACAGCGGCTGGCAATCGCCAGGGTCATGCTTATGGATCCTGAGGTGCTCCTTTTAGATGAACCTTCCTCAGCTCTGGATGAATATACCGAACAGATTGTTATTAGCACTCTGGTTGAATATGCAAGGGATAAGAAAAAAACAATGGTCATGGTTACCCACTCAAAAAAAATCGCCCGCGAGTTTGCAGACGAAATAATAGAAATCAAAAAGAAAAACATGCCAATGCCGGAGAGGAGCCTCCAATGAACGGAGTTATAGACCTTCAGATGTGGCAGATGGCCGCATCCTACATCTTTATTGTTATACTGCTCTTCATCGTTAAGGCAAGAGGAATATCCCGTGAAAAGGAGATTATAATATCCTCTGTCAGGATGACCCTGCAGCTGATCATTACAGGATATGCCTTGATATTTCTATTTGACAACGCCAACCCTTTATTGACATTGCTTGTGATAGCAATAATGGAAGCTTTTGCGATCAACAACGTATATAAAAGAACTAAAATGGAACTTACAAGACAACTTAAAAAGATAATAGCCTTGTCCATGCTCGCAGGCACTCTTTCCAGCCTGGTCTATTTTTTACTGGTAGTAGTGAGGATCAATCCCTGGTATGATCCCAGATACTTTATACCCATTGCCGGAATGCTGGTGGGAAACTCCATGACAGGTATTTCTCTGGGAGTTACAAAGCTGGTAGAAAATATGTACACTCAAAGGCATATGGTCGAATCGGCACTTATGCTCGGTGCCACTCCAAAGCTTGCGGCAAAGGAAATAATAGACGGAGCCTTTGATTCAGCCATACTTCCTACCATAAATTCCATGGTAGGCATGGGAATAGTCTTTCTTCCCGGCATGATGACGGGTCAGATACTTTCAGGAACCTCTCCAGTCACAGCAATTGAGTACCAAATAGCAATCATGCTGGGAATCCTAGGCAGCGTCGCCTTGACTGTGATATTGTTCGTACAATTGGGATATAAAACTTTCTTTAACGAAAGAAGTCAACTAACGGTAAGCCCGCCTACAAAGAGAAACGGTAAAGCTGATAAATAAAAAAATGGGAGGCTGCAATTGTTAATTCATAATAAAGTTTAGTGAAAAGGAGAAGAAGAGAAAAATGGCTATAACCGTTGTAATCAAAGGGGTTATAGCCATAATAATATAATTAATTATTTTTTGTAGTAATAATAAAGTTTGGT